>OJAY01000060.1_pt1 | contig 62800 bp, 53 predicted proteins | sample 1590331 | NCBI WGS metagenome assembly OJAY01 (sample SAMN05416835, study PRJEB24817) | seawater metagenome | isolation source: Sea water | place: Canada:Atlantic | collected 2013-07 | reverse complement strand
TACACAGAGTAGATCGTCGGCAGCGTCAGATGTGTATAAGAGACAGGTATTATAGTGCATGGTGTAGACATTGCTGAGCTACTAGACGTAATGAATCAGCGTATTGAGGTGTTACTCGACCGCGATCATATGATAGGGCATGCCTATTTTTTGCCATTAAAAACGGAGGAATCTGAAGAAGAAAGAGAGTTTTTACTAGCAGATATATTCGCCAAACGCATTATTCCACTTTTACAGGAGTATTTCTTTGCTGACTGGGAAAGGATTGGTTGGGTATTAAATGATCCAGCGAAGAATCCTGAATCACAGTTCATTCAGCATGTAGCCATCGGTCGGTCGTTGCCAGAGCTTTTCCCAGAAAGTGTGATTAATGAAATCCGTGACCGCCGTTATCGGATAAACAAGAATGCTTTTGCGGAACCTGAAGCTTATCAAGGGGTTTTGGCAGCACCAGGTAAGTCCGCCTAATGATTCAAGTTCGCGAATATGCCCGTTTAACTACGAATACCAATGCTGAAGTATCACTGGATTGCGGAGTTATTTCACCAGCAACTTTTGCTTGGCTTCAGAATCTAGCAGCCGGTTGGCAGAAAGCCGAGCATGTTGCGCTGATTGATGGACATCAGTCGTTGAAGCTCGGTAGCTATGTAGGCTATTTGCAAAGCCCTGCTGGTGATGCGATTGAAATCCTGCCTAAAACCAACTTAGGCAAACAAGACCCTATGGCCGCACGTAGTATTCTGCAACGTATATTGATGGCATCTCTCGGCATTAAGCCCCGTACCGCTGGCGCAGCAGACTTATTGCGTATGCGCCAGCCTATCCATGAGTGGATTTTCAGTCAGTTTCTGATTGAACTTCAGCGCCTAGCTAGTCGTGGGCTTCGATTTGATTATCAGAGGGTAGACGAAGAAAGTCGTTTTATTCGCGGTCAACTCAGGCTGGATCAGCAACAGCGACAGCCTCCAGGGCGACAGCATTTCTTTCATATCAGTCACGATATTTACACGCCTAACCGTTTGGAAAACCGTTTGCTGAAAACAGCACTCGGTTATGTTTTATCAACCTGCAAAAGCGGGGAAAACTGGCGACTAGCGAATGAACTCTCTCATCTGATGGCAGAAATCCCCACAGAAGCTGAGCCTATATGGGGAATGGCCCGCTGGCAGAGCGGCAAACTGATGCAGATCTACGATAATGTCCGTCCTTGGTGTGAGTTGATATTGGAACAGCTGAATCCTAATTTCCAGCAGGGAAAACATACTGGTATCGCTTTGCTATTTCCTATGGAGCAGCTGTTTGAAAAATACGTTGAAGTATCTTTGCGTCGCAGCCTTCCAGCAGGTTGCCAATTAAAGGCCCAGGCCAGTTCAGAGTACTTGTTGAAACATAAGGCTCAGGGAAGTGATATCGCGGCTCGAATGTTCCAGCTAAAGCCGGATCTATTGTTAAAAACATCGGCAGGAAGTCAGGTATTGGACATGAAATGGAAACTGCTGGATCAGAACGCGGCAATGTCAGAACAGAAATACAACATTAAGCAAAGTGATCTGTATCAGATGTTTGCCTATGGCCATAAGTACCAAAATGGCAACGGTCACATGATGCTAATTTACCCACAGCATGATCTTTTTACCGAGCCATTACCGGCATTCTGGTATTCAGATAACTTAGCTGTGTGGGCGGTTCCATTTTGTCTGGAAACAAGCACTCTTGTTTCAGGAACTTGGCAGGCGCATTTTTTGAGCCACCGCAAAGAACAAGCAACGATAGGAAGTAATGGATGATGGATAAAATTAAGGCCCATAAAATTCAGGAAGAGTACAGGTCCAAGCTTCCGGCGCATGAGTTATTGACCAACCTAAGATGGTATTTTCTCTCTTCTGAAAAAGCGATGGCTGCTCGTAATAGTAAAGTTGACGAGGTAGTTCTGCGCCAAGTACAGCGAAAGGAACTGCAAAACGCACCTTTACTTTTTCGAGCAAGAACTACCCAATATTAGAAAAAGCCATAGACAACCTGGTTGCAGAGGTTTACTGCCTAGTGGCAATGAATGGCAACTCGAACGATTTTTACAAAATTAAATATCGATAGCTTATAGCTCATTCGAGATTAACAAGGAGCTTCCTTAGCATTTAGTTTATGAAAAAAATTTTAATGACAGGCCATCTTGGATTGGTGGGGCGGTATTTAACTCCTCTGCTAGAAAGTAAGGGCTACTCAGTTCAGGGGTACGATCTGGCGGATAACAGTGGTGATATTCGTAATACAAAGCAATTAGAAGGTGCGATAAAGGATACCATTGGAATTATTCATCTGGCCGCAGTTTCTCGCGTTATTTGGGGAGAGCAAGACCCCGAACTATGTTGGAACACAAATGCACTAGCGAGTGAGCGGATGTTAATGGTTGCCGCTAACAATAAAAGAAAACCATGGGTATTGGTTGCGAGTAGCCGTGAAGTATATGGTGAAACAAACATTTTGCCTGTTCCCGAAACAGCGTTAGTTAAGCCGATGAACGTGTATGGGCACGCAAAAGCTTACATGGAAGAAAAGGCGCTTCAAGTGCGTATCGCTGGTATTAATACTGCAATTATCCGCCTAGCGAATGTCTATGGTTGTACGCAAGATCATTCAGACCGTGTTCTGCCTGCCTTCTGTTTTAACGCTGCCAATCTGCAGGATTTGCGTGTAGATGGCTGTGATCATTTATTCGACTTTACTCATATCTCGGATACGGTGTTAGGCCTTGCTCTAGTTGTTGAGCAGCTAGAGCATAACGAACGCAACTTGCCCCCCACTCACTTGTTACCGGGTATCGGTACGACTCTAGGGGATGCCGCAGCTATAGCAATTAAAGCTGCGGGTAGCCATTCTAAAATTATTGAGGCTCCACCCCGTCATTATGACGTGAGCCGTTTTATAGGTGATCCAGCACAAGCAAAAGAACTCTTTGGCTGGCAGGCAAAGATATCACCGAAACAAGGTATTGAGCAGCTCGTCGAAGCATTCAAACAAAAGGCAGTAAAAGGAGTTTTTGCATGAAGATTGTGAAAGTCATTCATGGTTATCCCATGCTTTATAACGCTGGATCTGAGGTGTATTCACAGACCATCTGCCATGGTTTGGTTCAACGTGGGCATGACGTTCATGTTTTTACGCGTGAAGAAGATTCTTTTCGTCCTGATGGCGCAATGCGTGTCAGTCAGGATGTTGATGTGCCTGAAATCACTATACACCTAGTTAATAACCCCAGAATGCGCGACAGGTATCGATTAGCAATAATAGATCAGCGTTTCGCAGAGCTACTCGATCAGTTGAAACCGGATTTGGTACATATTGGACACCTGAATCACCTTTCAACCTCTTTGGTTTTTGAAGCCAAGAAACGCAATATCCCGATTGTGTATACATTGCACGACTATTGGCTCATGTGTCCGCGCGGGCAGTTTATGCAAATGCATTCTGAGGACAACAATCTTTGGGCAGCCTGCGATGGGCAGGATGACAAAAAGTGTGCAACCCAATGCTATGCACGCTACTTCTCAGGTAATGATCAGGAGGCCACTGAAGACCTTATTTACTGGGAAAACTGGGTTAGCCGCCGGATGTCTCATATTCGTGAGGTCGTAGACCAAGTAGATTTGTTTATTTCTCCTGCCAACTATCTAAAAAACCGCTATGAAAAAGAATTCGGTTTACCAAAAGAGAAAAGTATCTATTTGGATTACGGCTTCGACCGCTCCCGAATGCAGGGGCGCAGTCGTGAGAAAAGTGAGCCTTTTACCTTCGGGTATATTGGCACACATATTCCATCCAAGGGAATTCATCAGTTAATAGAAGCCTTCGGTTTGCTCAAAGGGGAAGCAAGGTTACGAATCTGGGGGCGGGATCGTGGTCAGGACTCCAGATCATTAAGAGCAATTGCAGAAGCTTTACCCGCTGAGAAGGCCGCATCTGTTGAGTGGATGACTGAATATAAAAACCAGTTGATTGCATCTGACGTATTTAGTCTTACAGATGCGATTGTGGTGCCCTCAGTATGGGTGGAAAACTCCCCTCTGGTTATTCATGAGGCTCAGCAAGCCCATGTTCCTGTAATCACCGCATGTGCAGGAGGTATGGGAGAGTACGTTCACCATGAAGTGAATGGTCTGACTTATCAGCATCGTGACTCCGAGGACCTAGCAATGCAAATGCAACGTTTGCTTGATAATCCTGATTTTGCTCAAAAGCTTGGTCAGCGGGGTTATCTCTTCAGTGAAGATGGTCAGATTCCTGATATTGACCAGCACATTCTAGACCTAGAAGCCTGTTATGCGAGGGTTATGAGCTGATGGCAAATGATTTCTGGCGAATCACGCTTGATACCAATCCTGACTTTTGCAACTTGCGCTGTGTGATGTGTGAGGATCATTCCCCTTATGCGGAAAGCCGTGCTGAGAGAAAGAAAGCAGGCACGTTACGGCCTTTAATGGATGTTGCTTTGCTCGATAAGATCATTCGGGACGCTGCTGCAATTGGAGTACGAGAGATAATTCCTTCTACGATGGGAGAACCTCTGCTTTATCCTTATTTTGATACTTTTCTGGATCTTTGCTCAGAGCTTGGACTGTCGCTTAATCTTACTACCAATGGCACATTTCCAGCGCCTAAGGCGCACCAAAATGTTGAGTATTGGGCAAATCGTATTGTACCCATCACCAGTGATGTGAAAATTTCTTGGAATGGTGTAAGTGAAAGCACTCAAGCTCAAATTATGGAAGGAACGTCACTAGAAAAACATATTGATAATGCTCGACGTTTTATCGCCATCAGAGATGAATGGTCATCCAGACACTATTGCTCGATAACTATGCAGATGACCTTTATGCGTAGCAATCTCGAAGAAATACCAGACATGCTGGAGCTAGCTTTGGAGTTAGGCTTTGATCGATTGAAAGGCCATCAACTTTGGACTCATTTTGACGCGTTACAACAAGAAAGCCTGCGAAATGATCTTGTTTATGCGGAACGATGGAACCAGATTGTACATTATTGCCATCAGCGTGTTGCTATTCATAACCAGACTACTTTACGCCCATTTCGGTTAGATAACTTTTTCGAACTTGACCTGACGCAACTAGAAGATATTTCACCAGGAGGCGAATGCCCTTTCCTCGGAAAGGAATTATGGGTTGATCCCGGAGGCAGGCTTAATGTGTGCTGCGCTCCTGACCAGCAACGTAAAACTCTGGGGGATTTTGGCAACCTAAATGGCGCAAGTATTTCAGAGCTAATCAGTCGTCCTGAATACCAGACACTGACAGAGACTTATCAGGATCACCCATTATGCAAGTCATGTAATATGAGGCGGCCAAAATGAGTCTCTTGGAAAAACCATTAATATCTGAGTGTGGTCGATTTCATTTAAGCACTTTGGGAATACCTATTTACGAACCTAGGTTTGATGAGGTTTTGGCCTACCATGAGGTTGGTGGACGCTGGATTGCACCAGCGCAAGTAGGCTGCGAATCTTTTCATATTGATCTCTCCGGTAAGCCAATTTATGACGATCGTTTTTTGCGATGTTTTGGCTTCTATGATGGTCTAGCTGCTGTTATGGATCATGATGGCTGGTATCACATCGATCAAACCGGTTGTGCCCTGTACAAAGAGCGTTATGCTTTTGTAGGTAATTATCAGCAGAAAGTTTCAGTTGTTACAGACATGAAATCTCAATACTTTCACATTAATGAGCATGGCAAACCTATTTATGACAGCCGGTGGCAATATTGCGGAGATTTCCGTGATGGTATTGCAGTTGTCCAATCTATTAAAGGATTGAGCACTCACATCCGTAACAACGGTAGCTTGTTACATGGAAAATGGTTTCTTGACTTGGATGTGTATCATAAGGGTTTTGCTCGAGCAAAAAGCAGTGGTGGCTGGTGTCACATTAATGGCCAAGGTGAAGCAACCTACAAATGTCGATTTGCATCTGTTGAACCTTTTTATAACGGTTTCGCACGTTGCGAAACATTCGATGGCTGCTTGGTAATAATAGACGAATCGGGTAAAACCGTCCGACAACTTCGAGCTTCTTTTACTGACAAATTCTCTGAACTATCGGCGGATATGGTTGGCTACTGGAAGACCTACACGATTTATACAGCGGTAAAGCTAAAGGTATTTGAGCACTTACCAAATTCACTTGAGAATTTAGCGATAAGTTGTTCCAGTGAGAGTTTGAGACTTGCTCGATTAATGAGAGGGCTTTCTGAACTTGAACTGGTTTATATGGAAGGCGATAGCTATTTTGTGACTGAAAAAGGTGGTTATCTTTGTTCGGGTCACGAGAAAACTTTATGTGATGCGGCGATTGAATATGGAGAGGATCTGTTAAAGCGTTGGGAATATTTACCAAAGCTAATTCAAGGACAACCAGCTATATCTGATATTTTTTCTTCTGTAGCAAATAACCCTCAGCGACTTGTTTCCCATCACCGAATGTTAGCGAGTTATGCTTTACATGATTACAGCTCTATCACCCCGTTATTGCCGATAGAAAAAGGGAACCTTGTTCTGGATGCGGGAGGAGGAACAGGAACTCTTGCCAATATGATGCAAGTTCAATTTCCCGATTCTATTTTTCATTTAGGTGACTTTAAGGAAGTTATTACTAAGTCAAATTTTTCAAATAAATTAGTGTTAGATCTATTTAGTGACTGGCGTGGTTTTTATGACATTGTGGTTCTTGCGCGTGTTTTGCATGACTGGTCAGATTTGGATGCTGTAAAAATTCTGGAAAATGCTAAACGAGTACTTGGCGGTAAAGGAAGAATAATGATCTTAGAGATGTTAATGAGTGAGGAATCATGCTTCGGTGCTTTATGCGACCTACACCTACTGGCAGCATCAGGCGGGAGGGAGAGGACCGCCGCTGAGTTTGATATTTTAGCTAAAAAAGCGGGGCTACAGATTAAGCAAATAACGGAACTTCCTTCTTTGGTATCTTTGATCGTATTGGAGGCTGTATAAAAATATGGCTGAGTTACTTTTGATAAGGCACGCAGAGCGTCCGGAAATCCCAAAGAATGCCGTTGGTCATGAAGTATTATTAACAAAGAAAGGGATCGCTGATACTTTGGCGTTTTCAAAAAAAATCACCAAACCGATTGTCACTATTCATTCCAGCCCCATTGAACGTTGCCATCAAACTGCCAAAATCATTGCAGAGGTAGCAGATTATCATTCTCGAGATATAGTTTTGGATACGGATCTCGGTGATCCGGGATTTATCATAGAAAATGGTGACTTGGCTTGGCTCCATTGGAAAGATAAAGGTCATCAAAAAGTTAATGAGCACCTGCTATCAGGTACTGCTCATTGGAACGGGTTTGCTGACTTAAACAAGGCGGTGGCAATGTTTGATGAGAAAATTCGCAATCACTTATTGTTAAAACCTGATGGTCTCCATATCTGGGTCACGCATGACACTATTTTGGCAACATTCGTATCAAGGATTCTCCAAAATCAGCTAAGTATGAAGCAGTGGCCTCAATACCTAGATTATCTATCTGTGACATTGAACAACGATAAAATCGACTACCGCTATTCTAATGCAGGGACTATTGGCTAAATGAAAAACTTACCCAAGTTTCAAGAAGAATACAGCGCTAAATTACCGGCGCTTGCGCTGCTGACTAATCTTGGTTGGTCGTTCCTTTCTCCTGAAGAGGCGCTGCGTAAGCGCGGCAATCAATACAATCAGGTTGTGTTGCGTGAAATTCTGCGCGATGAACTCAAGAAACGTACCTTCACCTTTGCCGGTAATGTCCATTCTCTGTCTGATAAAGCCATTGATAATCTTATTGCCGAGGTTTGTAGCCCTGCATTGAATGAGGGGCTATTAAATGCAAATGAGCGCCTTTATAACCACCTTTTGTATGGCATTTCGGTCACCGAATTTGTCGATGGTCGTAAAGCCAATCCTACCGTCGCATTAATTGATTGGAACAACCCCAAGAATAACAGTTTCACCTTTACCGAGGAGTTCAGTGTTACTCGGTCTGGTGGTGCTGGTGCTTCATCAGAGGATCGCCGCCGTCCTGATATTGTTTGCTTCGTGAATGGTATTCCTTTGGTTGTTATTGAAGCCAAGCGACCTGATGGCAATAGCAAAAAAGGCCCTACCATTGATGAAGGTATTTCGCAAAGCTTGCGCAACCAACGCCATGATGAAATTCCACAGCTATTTGTCTACAGCCAATTATTGTTATCAGTTAACGGAATTGATGGTCGCTATGGTACTTGCGAAACAAGCAAGAAGTTCTGGGCCGCTTGGCGCGAAGAAGATATTTCTGATGCAGAAATGTATGCGATAAAAAATAGAAAACTCTCTGAAGAGCAGCTGATTGCCCTGTTTGGTCATCGCAATCTAAAAGATTTGGATTGGTATAAAAGTCTTACTGCCGCTGGCGAACTGGCCGTAACCGGGCAAGATCAATTACTGATCAGCCTACTTAGCCCTAATCGTCTAATTGAGATGACCCGTTACTTTACCTTGTTCGATAAAAAGGTGGGCAAAATTGTCGCCCGTTATCAGCAGGTATTTGGTATTAAGCGACTAATTGAACGCATTAATACCAGAAGCATAACTGGAGGCCGTGAAGGCGGTGTAATTTGGCATACCACGGGTTCGGGCAAATCGTTCACTATGGTATTTTTAAGTAAGGCTCTGATCCTGCACGACAGCTTAAAACAGTGTCGCATTATGGTGGTGACCGACCGGGTAGATCTGGAAACCCAGCTGAGTAACACCTTTACTTCTGGAGGTGAACTGGCCAGCGATAAAGACAAAGAAGCGTCGGTGGCCACCTCAGGTAAACGCTTAGCAGAACAAATTGGCAAAGGCACCGAGCGGATTATCTTCTCACTGATCCAAAAGTTTAATACTGCCACTAAAATGCCAGAGTGTGTGAATACAAGTTCCGACATTATCGTGCTGATAGACGAAGGCCACCGCAGCCAAGGCGGTGAAAATCATATCCGCATGAAACAGGCACTACCGAATGCTGCATTTGTGGCATTTACTGGCACGCCCCTATTAAAAGACGACAAAACCACCAACAAATTTGGTCCAATTGTTCACGCATACACCATGCAGCGCGCCGTAGAAGATCAAGCGGTTACCCCATTGCTGTATGAAGAGCGTATTCCCGATTTAGACGTAAACGAGCGCGCCATTGATAGCTGGTTTGAACGCATAACGGAAGGGCTTTTGGATGAACAGAAAGCTGATCTGAAGCGCAAGTTCGCTAAAAAAGGTCAAGTATACGGAGCTGATGACCGTATACGTTTGATTGCATTGGATATTGCCAATCACTTCGTCAAAAATATCGACGATGGCCTGAAAGGCCAAATAGCCTGTGACTGTAGATCATCAGCTATTAAGTACAAAAAGTACCTTGATGAAGCTGGTCTGTTTGAATCTGCCGTGGTGATGAGCCCGCCAGACACGCGTGAAGGTAATACGTCGGTGGATGAAGCTGACATACCTGAAGTCACTCAATGGTGGAAAGACAATGTCGGTAGCCAAGACGAGCAAACCTACACCAAACATCTGATTGGCCGCTTCGATGAAGACGATTCGCTGAAAATCCTGATCGTAGTCGATAAGTTACTCACTGGCTTTGATGAGCCGAAAAATACGGTTCTGTATATCGACAAGCCGCTTAAGGAACACAACCTCATTCAAGCGATTGCTCGTGTAAACCGCCTTCATCCTAAGAAGAAGTTTGGCCTATTAATCGACTATCGCGGCATTCTTTCTGAACTGGATACCACCATTCAGAAGTATCAAGACTTAGCCTCGAGAACTCAGGGTGGCTTCGACATCAATGATATTGCAGGCCTCTACAATCAGATGAGTACGGAGTACAAGCGCTTACCGCAACTCTTTAAACAGCTGTGGGCAATCTTTGATGGAGTGAAGAATAAGAACGACATTGAGCAGCTACGTCAGGTTTTAGTACCCAGAATTAAAGAAATTGGAGGTGAACCTTCAGCAGGTATTCCAGGTGAATTGGTTGATGTAAACCTAAAGGTACGTGAAGACTTCTATGAAGCTCTCACTGCCTTCGCCAGCTGCCTGAAAGTGGCATTACAATCAGCTACCTTCTTTGAGGATAATAGCTTTAGTGATCAGGATCGCCGCCACTACAAAGAAACAGTTAAGCAGTTCTCCAGCCTTCGTCAATTGGTACAGCAAGATGCTGGCGAAAGAGTCGACTACGACGAATACGCTGAACAAGTGAAAAAGCTGATGGATAAACATGTGGTCGGTGTAGAAGTTAAAGAACCGGGTGGCGTGTATGAAGTGGGTAAGATGGGGCAAAAGCAGCAGCCGGAAAATTGGAGCGACGATAAAACTCGCAACGAAACTGACATAATTAAAACCCGCGTTACGAAAATGATTGAGCAGGAATTACAAGACGACCCTTATGCTCAAGAAGCTTTCTCGAAATTACTGCGTCAGGCTATCGAAGAAGCCGAAAAGCTGTTCGACCACCCATTAAAACAGTACATGCTGTTTTGTGAGTTTGAAGAACAAGTGCAGGGCAGACGCCTTAACGACATCCCCGACGCGTTTTCCGGCAATCGTCACGCGCAGGCTTACTTTGGCGTGTTTAAAAAGGTATTGCCAGAAGCCTTCGCTGTGCTTGATCAGCAAGTGCAAGATAAATGGATAAAACTAGCTTTTGAAATTGATCAAGCGGTAGAAGCCTCTGTAACGGAAAACTCCATTAATCCGCAGAACATCGAAGCTGACATACGCAAGAAACTGCTGCCACGCATGTTTCAAGAGTGCAAAGCCATTGGCGGAGGTATGGATCAGGCCAAGAGGGTTGTTGAGATGATTGTGCAGATTACGCGAGTTGGGTTACGTGGTTTTTAGATACCTATGAACGTACCAATCAAACCCAACAGCCAACTAATGAGCTTTCGCTACGGTGACAAGCACATTACTTTTGAACGAGTAAATCGCATACAAGCGACTGATAAGGTATTGATTAAGGTTCACTCGGATTGCCGCGTTGTCGTATCGGCACCAGAAGGTACCGACAGCGAAGCAGTTCTTTGTGCAGTTAAAAAACGTGGGCGCTGGATCTACGAGCAACTTCGCGATTTTCACAAACAGAATGAGTACACCACACCGCGCAAATATATCAGCGGAGAAAGTCATTACTACTTAGGAAAGCAGTACCTACTGAAAGTGATAGAAGCGCCGGAACAAGCCCAGGGAGTAAAACTGCTTCGAGGGAAACTGGAAGTATCTGTACGAATAAAAAGCGCCGAAAAAGTAAAAGAACTACTAGCCAACTGGTACAAAGCTCGAGCAAAAGAAACCTTCACTAAACGCTTAGATGCCATGCTAGAACAAGCACTTTGGGTAACTGATCGGCCTCCTCTGCGCATTCTGACAATGCAAACCCAATGGGGCAGCTGCTCACCCAAAGGCAGAATCACCCTGAACCCTCACTTGGTGAAAGCGCCTCGTGAGTGTATTGATTATGTGATTTTGCATGAGCTTTGCCATATAGCAGAACATAATCACAGCGAACGATTTTACCGACTGATGCATCAGGTCATGCCTAAGTGGGAAAAGACGAAAGAAAGGTTAGATGGGATGGCGAATGTGATTTGTTATTAGAATAGTCAATTAGAAATTCTCTAATCGTTAGGGGATAAAAAAATTCGAACATGAAATTTTAAATTAACTTTAATAATAGTCTTTATATAACGAATAACACCAAGGATTTCCTCATGAACATTAGTGGTTTTTCGATTAATCAAGTTTTATGGGACAGCCTCAGGAACTGTCAGAAAGAAAGCATTCGAATTGCACTCAGTTACTTAAAAAAACCATTAGACGAAAGCGCAAATTCGTGTTTAATTAGTTTACCGACAGGTGCAGGAAAATCTGGAGTAATAAGCGTTCTATCACATAAGGCCACCCAAAAAAGAGTATTGGTTTTATGTCATCGACGCGCTGTATGTGATCAGCTCATTAAAGATATAAGTGGAAAGTTTTTTATCGATCGCGCAGAAAATGAAGACATCCCACTAAAGTTGGTATTTAGTTCAGTAAATAACACATCTAAAAATGGAATTTATGTCTCCACATTCCAAAAATTACAAACTTTCACAACCACTCAGATTGACCAATTAAAGAAAGATATAGACCTTATAATCATAGATGAGGGGCATTCCGAACCTTCTCCCGTCTGGAGCACCTTAGTTCGGGGAATTGGTGTTCATAAAGTAATTATTACAGCCACTCCTTATCGTAACGATTTATTTAAATTCGATATTTCATCTGATTCTAGTTACATTTATACATTTGAAAGAGCACTTACTGAAAAAATATTAAAAGAGCCAACTTTTGAGTCAATTGCTTTAAATGATTTAAATTCAAGTATCCGTAATTTTCTGACTGAAAACGCAGATTCCAAGTGCATTGTAAAATGTGAGAGTTTTGAAGATATAAATCACTACTATAATCTTATAAATAGTAATCTTAAAGTTCTAGCAATACATGAACAATTTGTGAACGATAAGAGAGAAAATGTAAAGGTTTCTGTACCTTCAGATCTGAAAACCTCTGATTTCGAGGTAATCATCCATCAACGCAAACTTGATGAAGGCATTGACATTCCTCAGGCGAAATTGCTTGTACTAACCTATACAGTAAATAGTGGGAGAGAATTAGTTCAGACAATAGGAAGAATTGTTCGCCTACATAATAATGTCGAGCCGAAAATTGTAGAAATAAACAACGATACAAACCGAAAAATGTGGCTAAACTATAGGAATTTTGATCGCTCACTTAACAATCCAAATGCTGTCAAAAAATTCATAGCCTCGCTAGATAGCAATAAACTAATCGAACGGTACATAGATGCTTTTCCAGATGTTAGCTATTATGGAAACCGATTTGTTCGTAAGTTTGACCTCAACGTATTCAACCCCGAAGAATCATTGAACATACCAACAGCTTCCATTTGCTTTCTAAATGAGTTTGCTGGTTTTAGCAGTCAGTTAATGTCCGACCAACTTTATTGGCGCTGCAATAACGCGGGTGAACTAGCTAAAGAATTTGAAACAGAACTAGAAATTCGTGGTGTTGTATCAATTGCATTTAAAAAATCAAGATTTTTAAAAGACCAATTTTTCTTTGAGCCATCGCTTGAGATTACTTTATTTAAACGTCTATCAAATAATATTCTCGCAATTTACGATAGCCGCGGACGCAAGTTTAGTGGCGATAAGGACTTAAAACTTGGCTCTGCTCTATCGCAAGATAAATTATTTAATGTTATGTCGCTGGGCGAATCAGCATCCACAAAGGAAGCAAGCGGAAAATCAATTAATTCTGCTAGAAAACGGCCAGAAAGCATAGCAATCAAAGGGCGGGATTTAGAAAAAATAGTTGATATGCAAGCTAATGCTTCATATAGGCTTTCGACTATGCGATGCGATACATATGATCAATCGCAAAATAAGCAAGGTAGTTATTATATAGGTGTTGATTCTGGCAGAATTTCCGATCAAAAAGAATCTTCATTTAGTCTAAAGGAACTAAATGATTGGTTATCAGATATTGAGAGAGTGATATCAGAAAATATTGATCTTAATAATGCATTACTTCACTCATATGCAAAACCAATAATGTTTAATTCAAGCTTTGAGGTACAAAGCTTAATTTTCGACTTCTCTGATTTTCATTCTCCGCTTAGCATAATGATAAACGGTTATGAGTACAGCATTGATAATTCTTTTTTATATTTCGAGTACCAAGATGGTGTATTGTTAATTGAAGGTGTTAACGAAAGTAAACTCCTAGTTAATTTTCAAGCTGATGTGCCATTTTTAGTAATAGCCCCAGAAACTGAGATACTTTATTCAACTGACGGCGAGAACTACCAAGAGATAACTGATCTTCTTAATGAAAAACTACATAAAGCGCTGCTTGCCAATGGAATAGGATTTTCGCAAGGTAAGTTTTATCAATTGAAACTACCAGTTCAAGACGCATTTGAGTTAAGCACTTCTAACCTTGCTAACGTTGTAATAGGCCTTAGATCTCTGTCTGGAGACAGTCTGGATGAGAAGGGCTATCAAAATAGTGCCTATCAAATAGTAAACGGAGGCTTCAGCCCTGACTCTATTTTTTATTTAGTCGACATGTTGAAAGCTAATGGTCAAGAAAATCCTACGTTAATCGATATAGGTCCATTCGCTCCATATATTCCGGAGGCTGATTTGTTAATCAATACCGATATGGGCACAGAACCTGCTGACTTCATTATATCCTCTTTAAATAAATTGGTTTTCGTTCACGTAAAATGCGGTAGTTCCGTTAATCCTTTATCGTCTGCCGGAGGTCTTGCGGGAGTTGGATCTCAAGCTATTAAGAATATCGAAATGCTTATTAGCGGCGATATTCAATTGCGGCCAACAAATTGGAACAGACTCAATACAGGTTGGCCTTCGCCGGGTGCGGAGCAAAAAATTCCTGAAAGAATTAGACTTTTTGAAGGCGACCTATTTAATGCTCAGAACGAACAAGATAGGATGAAAACTCTAGAAGATCTCTGGAGTACAGTTGCTGCAAGAAGGCGTTCTACTGCCGTTAAGAAAGAAATTTGGATTGTTGCAGCAAATAGTTTTTCTGTGACCCACTTTGAACAGCAGTTAAGGTTAGGGTCCGGCGCAAATGGCGAAACTTTACAAGCTTATCAATTGCTAAATAGTTGGCTTGCTACAGCTCATGATAATGATGTGGATATTAAGGTGTTTGTTTCACCATAAATGGTATTACCACCATTTTTGAGAGAAATCTATGTGAATTTGGATTATGGCCGACTTAACTAATCCTCATATCTTCTATAAAGATAAAATTACTAAATTAAAGTATTTAATGGAGGAATGAGTGGATTTATTCAAGTTATTGTCGGTAACACAAAAAATTCTAATAGCTTCTTTGTCTGGCTAGCGGGTGTTGATAGAAATAATCGGTGGAGCAATCTCAAAGAATTGTGAGTAATTGATACTTGAATCGCTCAGATAAAAGCAGTGTTAATGACTGTTTCATAAGCAATTCAACGGATTCCGGTTGATCGCTATTTTGTGGAACTTCATTTGTAACGTCTATTTTTTCTGCAAACCGATGCTCTTCATCTGTAACTTCAACCGCTATCTTTGATGAGGCGGCAACTATATTTAAAACGGCTAGATCTTCAGGAAGGTCATCAGCGACTCTTGATGCAAATTCCGACAGTGTGGGTTCTGCAAAGACATACATCCATGCGTAAGGGTCAGCGTTCCCTCTGCGACGTAAAGTTCGGCCCAGTACCTGACGAAAATGAAGCTCTGTACGAATGCGAGTCAGATGACAGCAAACTTGAATACGAGGAATATCAGTCCCTTCTGCAACCATTCCAACAGCCACGATCCAGCGTTCAGAACTGATACGAAACTTCTGAATTTCAGCACGAGCATCAGGACTGTCACTGCTAACCAAAACAACTGTAAGCGCTCAAACAACCCCATCTAAAACCCACGCCGAAATCCCTCTAAACTGTCTTCAAATTATTTAACGAGACAGCTCATGACCAAATCGGAACAATGGCAACAACACCTTAATCTCTGGCACGAGAGTGGTCTATCCCAAGTCGCCTTTTGTCAGCAGCACAACATAGCCGTTCATAATTTTCAGTATTGGCGTAAACGTTTGTCGCCCAAGACAGAGTCGACGAAAACCAAGGCTCTGATCCCTATCACGCTGACGTCTTCGGCTCCGGCACGACTACGATTGGGCTCGCAGGTGTTGATTGAACTGTCAGTCGAGGCCTTACCCGATCTATTGGTGGCTCTCAATGATCGAGGGCTTTTGTATGCTTCGGCCTAGCGCATCGGTTCAGGTGTATTTATACGCAGGCGCGGTGGATATGCGCAAGTCTATTAATGGCTTGTCCGCTCTGATTGAGCAGGAGTTAGAACTCAACCCCATGATCAATGCGCTGTTCGTCTTTTGTAATCGTAACCGCGATAAAGTTAAGCTACTGTACTGGGAGCGCAATGGCTTTGTGCTGTGGTACAAACGGTTGGAAAAGCAACGTTTTAAATGGCTAAAGCCGACCGACACTGCATCCCTTTGCATCGACGGTTATCAACTGAATTTATTATTGGATGGACTGGATATTTTTAATAATAAACCGCATGAAACGCTATTTTACTCTGCTATAAATTAACGGATTTGGTATAATCCAACCCCATGAAAACACCACCGGCTGATCACTTACCTGACGATATTGTTGCGCTAAAACAACAGCTTTTAGCGCAGAGTCAGTTATTGCAATCGCAACAGAATCAGTTGGAAAAAAAAGAACAATTAATTCATCACCATCAAGTACTGTTAAATAAAAAACAATCACGTATCCAGTTTTTGGAAGAACAGATCATTCTGTTTAAACAGCGTCAGTTTGGTAAAAGCAGCGAGAAGAGTGATCAGCAAGCCGAATTGTTTGATGAAGTCGAACATGAGAATGATGCCTCTGCTCCTGAAATCGCAGAGTCCATTGATGCAGAAGTGAGCACCGCAGAATCAGCCTCTGATGCTGTATCGTCTGCGCCTAAAAAAGCCTCCGGCCGTAAACCTCTGCCTGCGGTATTACCGCGAGTACGTATCGAACACGATCTTGCTGAAGTCGATAAACGTTGTGAATGTGGCTGTGTAAAAACCTGCATCGGTGAAGACACCAGCGAACAACTGGATATTATTCCTGCTGTGGTTCAGGTGCTCGTTCATGCCCGCAAAAAATACGCGTGTAAGGCCTGCGAAAACGGCGTGCACATTGCTGAACTTCCGAAACAACCGCTTCCTAAGAGCAATGCCAGCCCAGGCTTACTCGCCCACATTGCGGTTGCCAAATATCAAGACGGTTTACCTCTCTACCGGATGGAAACCATTTTCAAACGAATGGGCATTCATTTACCGCGTAACACCTTAGCCAACTGGATGATCAAAAGCAGTGAATGTCTGCAACCGCTCTATAACCTGCTGAATGATCAACTTCTGGATAGCGACTACATCCACATGGATGAAACTCGGGTGCAGGTGTTAAAAGAACCGGATAAAACGGCCGAAAGTCTCAGCTACATGTGGGTCCGAAAAACCGGTGATCGAGAACATCCCATCATCTTATTTGATTACGCGAGTAGTCGACGTACAGACGTTGCAGCCTCGCTATTAGGCGACTATCAAGGCTACCTGCAAACTGATGATTACGCGGGTTATCACCGAATTGGGCAGCAAGAAGGCGTCACAGCATTAGGCTGCATGGCTCATGCTCGTCGTAAATTTATCGAGGCGCAAAAAGTCAGCCCTAGCCCGAAAGGGAAAGTCAGCAAAGCCGATATGGCGATCACCATGATCAAAGGGCTTTACGCTATCGAAGCTAGCATCAAAGACCAATCAGCCGAACAAAAATATCAAATTCGACAAGAAAAAAGCCTTCCCCAGCTCAATAAACTCAGAGCTTGGCTGGATAAAGCGTTGCAACAGACCCTGCCTAAAGGAAAAACGGGCGAAGCGTTAGCCTACCTTGATAAAAACTGGGATAAGCTCACGGTATACATCAGCGATGGCCGACTGAACATAGACAACAACCCAGTCGAAAATGCCATCAGACCGTTTGCGATTGGACGCAAAAATTGGCTGTTTAGCGATAGTCAACGTGGTGCAAAGGCCAGCGCCATGCTGTACAGCATAATAGAAACCGCCAAAGCGAATGGACTCGAACCCTACGCGTATTTACGTACGGTACTGACGCGATTGCCGCACTGTGAAACGGTGGAAGATATTGAAAAACTGCTGCCGGAAAATATAGAACTGGCGGTTATTTAAATTGGTAGGTGGGGTTGCTTGAGCGCTTACGTAGCAACGGCTGCACTGCTGATTCTTGCCAGGAGAAGTTCGGCCAAGCGGTTGATTGCCAGATCCAATCATGTTCCACGTTATGCACTAGGCGCTGCCCCAAGGAAGGTGCTTTTGAATGGTGAGCCGATTAAATTTCTTATTCGGCTCACTTAGTGAGCCAATAATAGGCTTTATTCGGCTCACGCTGCAACTTTCTGGGTTATCTAGTTCGTTTTTGGGGAGGATTCAGGCCTTATAAGCCTCAATTTCGGTCTTCCACTTTTCAACCAGCGCGCGGTTATCGTGGTCATTAGGATGGAAGTCTTCGCGGTAGAAGTCTTTAAACGGGCCTTTGATACAGGTAAATAAACCGGTTTCGCTGAACAGCGCTGCATAGGCATCTTTCATGTGTGCCCAGCTCGGCATGCGGCGGGCGTTAAACAATAAATAGAAGGTACGAGCAAAGCTGAGCATAGGGAACAGGATGGAGACAGATCGCATAATCCTTTTCAGGAGTTTACGGCTACCGCCTGTGCTCATGTAAACATCAAAGGCCACGGCTTTGTGTTCAATCTCTTCAATGGCGTGCCAGATCAGTAGATTTTTCACCGCTGGATGCATATCGGCGAGCTGTTCGGGGTGGGTAAGTACATACTCTGCCACGATGGCCGTAATATGTTCGAGACATACGGTTGCTGCTAAGCGCTCTCTGGCTGAGCGCTTGTTATTTAGAAACCCAATGGCTCGTTCTACTCGTTTCTCAATGGCTAGTGCATTCCAGCCCAAGGATTGTAGCTTTAGATTGGCGAGCTTGTGCTGATTGGTGTGGTGCGCTTCTTGGCGAGTAAAATCTTGGATATCCTGCAGCAATTGGGGATCGGTCACCTTATCTTTGAAGGCTCTCACCGATTCAATGAACATTTGCTCGCCCGGTGGAAAGGTGCCCGACAGCACGGTCATGAACGCTGTCATAAAGGGGTTGTTACGATACCAATCCATTTTGTCGATGGCATCGAAAGCGAAGTCCATTTTACGAACTTGGATGTGTTTATGCGTCGATTCGGCGATAGTCGCCATACGAACTCTCCAATTGGATGAATGAGTGTTTGTCATCGTTTTAACCGAAAATCGTAGGCTAACTCAAGGTCAGTTAGGGCCACCGCCTATTAAAGAGTATGACGTCATTCAGAAGGTGGCGTCACACAGCGGGCAATTGGACCCCAACTGCACTGCGTTAGCCGATATACTTATGTTTAAATCTCATCCGCATGGAGTCAGTATGCGACATTTATGGTTTGTATGTGCCGTTTTATTTTCCAGTATGGCTTTTGCCGAACCGCCTGTGGCGGATATTCATGCAGAAGAAGTAACGGCCCATACCGAAACTCAAAAGATAGAGAATTTAATTTCAACCCTTGAAAGCGAAGCCGATAGGGGAGCACTAGTAGATAAGCTCAAGCTGTTGCTGGAGGTAAATGAGCCAGCTAAGACTGATTCGTTAGTGGAGGGTCTGATTGATTTAGACAGTACCGGTAATGGTCTAGCCAATGAATTAATGCGAATTTTAAATTCTTATGGGTTTAGTGATTCTTTGATAGGAGATCTACTGGTTTTACTGGTCGCCTTATTTGTTATAGGAATTTTTGTCTTTTTAAATGGCATGTTGGCCGTTCGCTTAGAAAAACGTATGCGCAAAATTGCTAAGCGTCTTGAGTTAAGCCGAGATCGTTTTCAAACATTATTCTCTTTGCAACGTTGGGCAGGTTATTTATTTGGTTCTATTGTCAGTCTTTATGCCTGTACCAACGTACTATCTGACTACTATCCCAAAGCGGAAAAATTTCTAGCATTTGAATCCGTATTCTCATCGGCCTTTATGCTCATTGTCGTCGCTTTGGTTTTTATGCTGATTTGGGAAGGGGTCAATGCTCTACTTGAATTTATTGTGCATAGAAATAGCCATTTATCGAGTAGCCGTTTTCAAACCATCACGCCGATTATTCGTAACATACTTTTATTCACCCTCAGTTTATTGTCGATCATGGTGGTGTTGTCTGAGTTAGGTATCGACATTATGCCATTGCTTGCCGGTGCGGGGGTTCTGGGTATTGCGGTAGGTTTTGGTGCGCAAACCTTAGTGAAAGACTTTCTGACCGGGCTTACAGTTATTTTCGAAGACTTGTTACAAATAGGCGATGTCATTCAGTTGGGTGATCACTTTGGTGTGGTCGAGAAAATTTCGTTGCGAAAAATTCAGATAAGAGATCTGGATGGCGCTGTGATTACCGTGCCATTTGGTGATATTTCAGTAGTTAAAAATCTGACCAAAGATTTCAGCTTTGCGTTATTTAATATTGGTGTGGCTTATCGCGAGAATATTGATGATGTACTGGTATGTTTAAAAGAAATCGATGAAGATTTACGCAACGACGAGGTGTATGGAGACAAGATACTAGAACCAATGGAGATTTTCGGTTTAGACGAATTTGCCGATAGCGCGGTAATGATCAAAGCGCGTATTAAAACGAAATCTCACGACCGTTGGAATGTTATGCGTGAATATAATCGTCGTATGAAGATAGCGTTCGACGAGCGTAATATTGAAATACCTTTCCCTCATCAAACCATCTATTTTGGTGAAGATAAATCGGGTCGAGCGCCAAGTGCAAAAATTGAATTGGATAAACCCCAAGAGGCTAAACCAGAAGTTAAGGCTGAGACTAAGCCCGACATCAAACGAGGAACCGAAGAGGTCTAGTTGATTTAGGAAGCAATAAAAAGCCCCGCTGTTTAGCGGGGCTTTTTTGTAGCGTATTCGATAGTGTTTTAACTATTTATCGCGTGGACCAAATAGCAACCAAGCCACAAAGCCAGCGACGGGCAAGAATAGAATCGCAAGAATCCATACTACCTTAGCGCCCGTTGACGTTTGGCGTGACTGCACGACGTTAATCAAAGCGTAAATATCTGCAATCAGAATAATAAGCCCAAACAAACCGGTAATTTGAATCTGCATGTTAATGTCCTTGGTTAATCTAAATTAAAAGCGCTTACCACTGGTCGTGTTGGTAATCATGGTGCCAGTGAACTTTGTCGATGATATCTCTTCGACGGTGGAATTGATCCAGTGTTCAACCTGATCGTGTAATTCTTGCGTGCTTAAGTTCGTTGTATCAATCACGCGGCTGATAACGACTGTAATTGTTCCTGGACGTTTTATCCAATGATCATGCGGCCAGAATTCTCCGGCATTATGAGCAACGGCCAGCACGGGGGCATTGTTCTTTACTGCAAGCATGGCCGCGCCCTTAGAGAAGGCTTTACGAGTTCCGGGCGGCACGCGGCTACCTTCTGGGAATATCAAAATATGAAAGCCATTATGTAAGCGTTCCGCACCGTCTTTTACTAATTGTTTTAACGCTTGGGCGCGCTGCATGCGATCAATCAATATCGGGTGCATGTGTTTCAATAGCCAACCAAAGAGCGGCGCTTTAGTAAGTTCTTGCTTGGCGACCTGAACTTGCGGGTACAGCAACATGGGTAACATGAAGGTTTCCCAGCTGCTTTGGTGTTTAGCTAATATAACGCAACGCTGTTCGCCTTCCGGGATATGTTCTGCACCGACAACACGCCAGTGTATGCCGGTAATCGCCTCTGCTGACCATAAAATCATGCGGCAAAATGGACGTGCCACCCAGCGATGACGTAACTTTAGCGGCAATAGGGGGATGAATATCAAGCTAGGTAGCATCCAAAATAGCGCGAACACACATAGCCATAGGTACAGCAAGAGTGTGCGTGCGCCATAAAAGGTAAGTTGAATACTCGTTAGTACCGGTGGTGTTTTCATCGCTTCTCGCAGGCTTATGATCCGCCCAATTTACACCCATCTCGCGGTGCGGAGCCGGGCATTCAACTTAGGCTGTATGTAATTAGAGTACGAGGAAACCCAATGGTAATAAAGCGGCGATGATAAGAAGTGAGCTTTATTCTGCTTGGCCCAGCAACCAATCTACAAAAGCCGACAAGTCGTCGAATACAGGCCGATCACTGAGTTCCGCATCAGCCTTTAATTTTGGTAGCGTGCGTTCGCCTTTGCCTGTCATAACTAACGCTGTTTTACAGCCAGCACTGGCCCCAGCTTTTAAGTCTGTGAGTGAATCACCTACCATCCAAGCATCGTTAGCAGAAACACCTAACGCTTGTTCTATTTGGTGGATTAAGCCTGGCATTGGCTTACGGCAATCACAATGGTCATCAGGGACATGCGGGCAAAAAGCAATATGCGCAAATTCACCGCCGTGTTCAGCTGTCAATGAACTCATTTTGTTGTGCATGCCATTCAATACTTCAATTGGGAAAAATCCACGGCCAATTGCCGACTGGTTCGTCGCCACAGCAACGGTATAACCTGCGTTGCACAAACGACCAACGGCCTCAGCGCTACCCGGTATTGGCTGCCATTCATCCACTGAACGAATGTAATTGTCGGAGTCGTAATTTAGTACACCATCGCGGTCGAGGATAATCAGCTTCATAAAATTAGGATTCCGTAATGCTCGGCAGGTTGGCGCCATTAAAGAAAGTGAAAGGGAGATTATCGGTTTTTGAGTTATGGATGCAACTAAGTAGGGCAGAATAGAACCCGTATAAATAAAAAAGCCCAGCGACTTCTCAGTGGCTGGGCTTTTCAGCAGTAACAATTACAGTACAGATATATCCGCAATTGCCATAAACAAGCCACTAAGCTGTTTTAGCAGCGCTAGGCGGTTGTTCTTAACGGCTTCGTCATCAGCGATCACCATTACGTTGTCGAAGAAGGCATCGACGACTTCGCGTAGGCCCGCTAATTCCGTTAATGCCGCGCTGTAGTCACCGTTCGCAAGTAGCGGCTCAACCACGGCTTTTTTCGCGGCAACTTGTTCAGCTAGCGCTTTTTCTTCGCCTTGTTGCAGCAGTTCAGCATTCACTTTGGCTTCAACGTTTTCGCCACCATTCTTAGCCAGAATATTGGAAACACGTTTGTTGGCAGCGGCGAGTGCTTGGGCGGCTTCTAATTTACCAAAGGTAAATACAGCTTGTACGCGACGGTTAATATCCAGCGCATTGGTTACGCCCAGTGCACGTACAGACTGGAATACGCCCGTTGGAATGTTTTCGTCTTGATACCAAGCGCTGAAACGATCCAGCATGTATTCAGTTAGGGTTGCTTTGGTATCGGCACGCAGTTCAGTGGCCCATTCATTCGCCAACGCCCAATCAATTAAGTCGCCAAGGTCGATGTTGATTTGCTTTTCAACCAGCAAACGCAACACACCTAGTGATGCGCGACGCAACGCAAATGGGTCTTTAGAACCCGTTGGTAGCTGGCCAGTACCAAATAAGCCGACCAGGCTGTCGAGACGATCAGCCAAGGCGATCAGGGTGCCGGTTTGTGTTGCTGGTAAAGCATCCCCAGCGAACGCAGGCATGTATTGCTCAACCATGGCCGCCGCGACGTCTGCTGGCTCGCCATCGTGTTCGGCATAGTACTTACCAGCCAAACCTTGCAGGTCGGTAAACTCGGTCACCATGTTTGAAACAAGGTCGTTTTTGCATAGGTGCGCAGCGCGTTGAACCAGCGCTACATCGGCGCCAATGTGTTCAGCAATTTTGCTGGCTAATACGCTAATACGACGGGTTTTGTCGGCAGTAGAACCAAGGCCATTCACCCAGACCACGTTTTCCAATTTCGGGAAACGGCTGGCCAATGGGTTTTTACGATCGGTATCCCAGAAGAAAGCGGCATCGGATAAACGCGGACGAATCACCTTCTCGTTACCTGAGATCACTTGTTGTGGATCTTTGCTTTCGATATTGGCAATGGTGATGAAGTTGGGCAGCAGTTTGCCGTCTTTCATCACGTGGAAGTACTTTTGGTGTTCTTTCATTGAAGACACTAACGCTTCAGGCGGCACGCGCAGGAAGTCTTCATCAAACGACCCAGCCAAGGCTACCGGCCACTCGTTTAGGGCCGTTACTTCATCGAGCAAGTCGTCGCTGATGACGGCTTCGCCACCGAGTTTTTTACCTTCGGCCGTGACTTGTTCTTTAATCAAAGTACCACGTTCGCTAAAGCTCGCCATCACATAGGCGGCGCGTAACTTGTCTTGGTATTCCGACGGGTGTTCGATAACGATCTCGCCCGGCGCATGGAAGCGGTGACCACGGCTGGTGTTGCCGGCTTTTAAGCCAAGCACTTCGGCATCGACCACGTCGTTACCAAACAGCATGACTAACCACTGTACGGGGCGCACGAATTCAATACGTGACGAACCCCAGCGCATACGCTTAGGAATCGGCAACTTATCTAAGCTGTTTTGCACAATAGCGGCCAATAGCTCAGTGGTATTTTTGCCTTTGATCGTACGTTCGAGCATTAGCTTACCGGCATTCTTTTTGTCAGAATCTGGCGCTGTTTTTAATTCAGACGCATCGGCACCGGCGCGAGCGGCAAAGCCTAAGGCGGCTTTGGTTGGCTTACCATCGGCGTCAAAAGCGATGTTTGCTGGCGGGCCGTACAACACTTCTTCTTGATCGGCTTGCTGCTCTGGTAACTCGGCAATGCGCACGGCTAAACGACGTGGTGCGGCGAATTGTTCAATCGCACCCATGGTTAAACCGGCGTCTTTTAAACCTTGTTCAATGCCTTGGGCAAACGCGTTAGACAGATTTTTAAGCGCTTTCGGTGGCAGCTCTTCGGTGCCTAGCTCTACTAAGAAATCACGAGTGCTCATTATTTGGTCTCCTGCTGGGCAGCGTCTTTATCGGCTTTTTTCGCCTTGGCTGCTTCGTACTTCGCTAATACTTCGGCGCGGTTTGCTTCGGTCGCCAGCGGGAAGCCTTTTTCGGCACGGCTGTTGAAATAAGCTTCAGCAACCGAACGCGCTAAGGTACGTACACGCAAGATATAGCCTTGACGCTCAGTCACAGAAATCGCGCCGCGAGCATCGAGTAAGTTAAAGGTATGCGAGCCTTTCAATACCTGCTCGTAAGCCGGTAGCGGCAAGCCAACGTCGATCAGACGTTTGCAGTCTTTTTCGTATTGATCGAAGGCTTTGAATAAGAAATCGACATCGGCGTGTTCGAAGTTATAGGCCGATTGCTCCACTTCGTTTTGATGAAATACGTCGCCGTAGGTCACGGCCTTGCCGTCTGGGCCGTAAGTCCAAACTAGGTCGTAGACAGAATCCACTTCTTGCAGGTACATGGCAATGCGCTCAAGACCGTAAGTGATTTCGCCGGTTACTGGGAAACATTCCAAACCGCCGACTTGCTGGAAGTAAGTGAACTGAGTCACTTCCATACCGTTAAGCCAAACTTCCCAGCCCAAACCCCAAGCGCCTAGCGTTGGTGATTCCCAGTTGTCTTCAACGAAACGAATATCGTGAACCAAAGGATCAACGCCCATCACGCGCAGCGACTCAAGGTACTTTTCTTGAATATCCACTGGGTTTGGCTTCATCACTACCTGAAATTGGTAGTAATGTTGCAAGCGGTTCGGGTTTTCACCATAGCGGCCATCAGTAGGACGGCGGCTTGGTTGCACGTAAGCAGCACTCCAGTTTTCTGGGCCAATAGCACGCAAAAACGTCGCGGTATGGAAAGTACCGGCACCGACTTCCATATCGAGTGGTTGGTTGATTACACAGCCCTGTTCGGACCAGTATTCCTGCAAGGCAGCGATTAAGCCTTGGAATGTTTTGACGTTATGGCGACTCTGGCTCACAGCGAGGATTCCTGTTTGCGTGCGTTATGCAACGTTCGAAAATTTAAAGACGCGAGATTATAACAGTGACGGTGGGATTTTGTAGCTATTGGTGGGTTTTGTCGCTGCTGGCGCGGTTGGGGCTATTTTTGCGGCAGACGTAGAGGCTCGAGGCGATGTACTTTACCTCGGGTGGATTATAAGTGTTCGTAGGAGCGAAACTTTTTCGCGAAAGCCTTTACCGTTAATACGGCTCTTTATTTTGCAAAGCTTTCGCGAAAAAGTTTCGCTCCTACAGGAATATGTCTCTTTCGTTTTAATGCGGTGTCGCGGATATCCTTAGCCGCAAAAATAACCGCAAATCACACCATCAAAGCTTTCACATAATTCGGCAATGCAAATGCCGCAACATGAATCTCTGGGTTGTAATAACGTGTGCTAAACCCTGCGGCGTCGTAACGCGCTTGAATCTGTTCAACGCTTTGCTTGCGCAATGAGGCGTCGTCGGTTGCCCAGGCTAAGGTCATAAAACCACCTGTATAGGTTGGCACGGGGGCAACGTAGAAGCTGTTGTCCGCGTACAGTTTGCTTAGGCGCTGGAAGGTATTGGTGATTTCTTGGCCTTGCATAAACGGCACGCCGTTCTGTGCCACCATGATGCCGCCTTCGTTCAGGCAGGTTTTTTCGTCGGCATAGAAATCGGAGGTAAACAGCACTTCGCCTGGGCCGATAGGGTCGGTGGAGTCGGAGATGATGACGTCGTATTTGTCTTGGCAGTTGGCGACGAATTCTTTGCCATCGGCGATCACGATAGTGGCGCGCGGGTCATCGAAGGCACCATTAGAATGACGTGGGAAGTATTCTTTGCACATGTCGATGACGCTGCCGTCGATTTCAACTTGGGTTACGTGTTCTACGTTTTTGTGACGCAACACTTCACGCAAGATGCCGCCGTCGCCGCCACCAATAATGAGCACACGCTTAGGGGCTGGGTGGGCAAACAAAGGTACATGGACCATGCTTTCGTGGTAAATAAATTCGTCTTTCTCGGTGGTTTGTACCACACCATCCAGCAGCATAACGCGGCCTAGAAACGGCGTTTCGAAGATTTCCAGATGTTGGTGTTCCGTTTTCACTTCAAACAGCAGTTCGCTCACAGTGAAGGATTGGGCGTAGCCATCATACAGGCGTTCGGAAACGACGGTTTTAGAGGTCATGAGATAGTCCGTGAGGATAGGAGGATGAATTTCTGCGGGCGATTATAACGGCGCGAACGCTAGGAGGCCAAGGTAAGTGGGGATAATCGTATTGGTAATGGGCCCGAATTGCCCTTAGGTCTGCAATTGCGTCTGCTATGATCCCCTTCTAGGATTAAATAAGAATATCAAAAGGAAATCATGATGCACTCCCAATTCAAAAAGTCGGCCTATTGCTTGGTCGTTGCTGCACTGGTATCGGCCTGCACTGGTAACAGTAGCAGTACCAATGTCGCTACCGTGATCGACGTTGACCCTACCACGCAACTTGCGCAACAAACCTTAGCTGAATTGGGGGCAGATCTTCCGGCAGCGGATGCGGCATTAAGTTCAGATACCCCTGAAGGCTTATGGCTGATAAATACCAGTTCGAAGTTTGATTATGAAGTGACCGATAGCAGTGATACCACCAACTACTATCAAGGTCGCCAACTGGTATTACTGAGCGCATTAGAAACCGAAGGTGAGTACCGCTTGTGGGCGTGCAATATTGACCACCAATTGGATTTTACCGATATCACGTTAACGCTTGCTGATGGCACATTAAGTGGCTCGGTTGAGGACTCTTACAATTGGAGTCTGATAGTAACCAACAACCGCAGCTTGTCTGGCAGCTTGCAGACTAATGCGACGGGGGACGGGTACAGCATTGCGCAAAATACGCGCATGGTGGGTGTGAAGGTTAGCGATGCCACCTCGTTCACCGATGCCGCTAGTGAATACGCGATAGGTGTCGATTTTACTGTGGGTTCCGCCAGCGCCACCTTTGCTGAATTAAGTGATTCGTTAGCGTGTGTTGGTGCTTCGAAGGGAGTTGGTGCCGGTGTGGTGAATAGCAACACCTCTATATCCGCTGTCAATTACGCTGAAATCATGACGCTGACGGGGGAGAAGGCAGCGTTTTCTGGCGATGCGAGCACAATCGGATTGAACGTAACTTTGGTTTACGACAACACCTTCTCGCAGGATATTATTTCCGGTCAAAGTGATATTTATGGCGAAGGTACGTGTGATGAGAGTGATGATGCCTGTCAGAGCACGGCGACTTATGCGTTTGAAATTACCGCAACGAGTGATGATCAACTGGCTTTTTCGGCGTCCGGTACGGATGAGAACGACGGTGAAATGTCTTTAGATGTGAGCATTGAAGCTAATTAATTCGACCTTTTAAGTATAAAAAAAGCGGCCCCTGTTTATTTGCAGAGGGCCGCTTTTTTCTGGGCGCTGTTAAATTCAACGCCTATTGATTTTATTCAGGCAAATCAGCAATAAATGCTTTTAGGTCGGTTGCTGTTTGCTTTGGCGCTTCTAGCATAGGCAGGTGACCAATACCTGGCATGATAATCGTTTTAACATTGGTCAAAAGTCCTTCCAGAATGGGGGCTGCTTCTGGGTTGAGTACTCGATCTTCAGCGCCCCATACTAGCAAGGTAGGGGTGGTTAGGCCGCGGACGCGTTCTTCGACATTGTCTGCAGATAGTTGGGCAAAAATATTCTGTTCTAAATCGAAGTTAGCGATGCGTTTTTTCGCCATTTCATCCAGTACAAAGCCTGGGATGAAAGGGGGCTTGCTCATCACGATATCGAATACTTTACGGAATTCTTCAGGGGTTTTAGCTGTTAACGGATTCACCCCAGTTTTACGAATGATAGTGCGCATTTCGGCTTCCGGAGCTGACCAAACACCACCTGGATCGAGTAACCACAAGCTCTTAACTTCATGCGGGTATAGCGTGGCGTATGTCATCGCTATGTGGCCACCCATTGAACTTCCACCTAAGTGGAAGCGCTCTAAACCGAGGCGCGCAACCAATTCATGCAAACGCTGCGCTTGAGCGATAGGGCTATAATCTGCGCCTGTTGGCTTAGAGGATTCACCAAAGCCAATGTGGTCGGGAGCAATAACGTGGAAGTCGCCTGTTAGATAAGGGCTAACTTCAGTAAAGTTGTCTTTATCGGCACCAAAACCGTGAAGTAATACCAAGGTTTCACCCTTGCCGCCTTCAAGATAAACATACTGGTTACCATCGGCGAGGGAAATGGTTTTGCGCTCTAGGCCGGCGATATTGCGTTTAATATCGACAAGACAAGAAGCTGTTTCGAACGGAGCAAAGTGGACGCTAGCAAATATTCCGATCACTGCGATCACAAGCAGTATTATCAGGCTTTTAACGAGATTCATCAGTAAACCTTATTGTTATCGATGGGTGGATAAACAGATGTGTAGTCACCTGTTAGGATTCGACGATGGCCAATAGTACTTAGGCGGTACTCGTAAACCCAGACCTTATTAGGCCATAGTTTGGCTTGATTGGCATGATTTGGTCCTTGTTGGCACATATACACCTGAATTTCACAGCGTTCATATTCGTGCGGGAGCGGATCTTCTGCCCTACAAGCTTCGTACTCATCCAGAATCGCCAATGCAGCTTGCGGGTTTTTTAGGCAAAACAATTCGCCAATGACTTGATCAGTAGGCTCTGTGCTGGCTTGTGCTCCAGGGTACTGTCCTAAATCAAATAACTGTGCTTGCCAAATAGTTTGCCCCATGGCCTCGCCGTATCGTTGTAACGCGTCGTGGGCAATATTGCCGCCCTTCGGTAAATGCTGACTATGCTGCTGGCACTCGGGGCGAAGGGTGCCGTAAACAAACAGATATTCTTCGGTCATTTTGTCTGGCCTTTAGGTTAGAATGCGACCAATCGGTTAGCCGTATTGTCCTCTCTGATCTTGAAATTTGCCTAGATCGTATCGAATTGGCCTAGATCGAAAACCCTATGGTAGAGATTCTGTGACGCCTGCCTCATTTTATACAAAAGGGTACATCTGGTCGTCTGGGTGTCATGAAGCGAGTGTTAGAGTGGCTTTCGTTTTAAAAATACCGCCAATATTATGACCAAATAAGAGGGCGCACAGATGTTGATTTCGAGATTGTTCACCATAGGAATAATGACGGCTGCAATCATGGCTTGCTCTAATGAGTCGACTGATGCCAATTCTGCGGTCATTCCTGAGCAATCTAGTAATTCGGTTACCAGTAACGCTCCTGTTTTAAAATCCCCAGCGGGTGTTTGGTTAATATCATCCAAGCTTCTCGAAACGAATACCAGCCCCGAGTTCGGTATTACTAGCAGTATCGAAAGCAAACAATTGGTCGTGCTAGAAGAAATTGGCGACGGTATTTTTCGTTTTCATGAGTGCGGGATGAACATCGATGTTGATTACGCAACAACGAAATTAGTGCAACGCGGTGAACGTTTATTCGATCAAGGTGCTTACCAAGATAAGCGTGGTGAAGTGCAATATTCCGAATCGTATAAAATTGAGCTTGAAGTATTAAATGATCAATATCTCAATGGCGTATTGTTGGTAACCGACCAAGATAGTAACGGTGATTACAACGGTATCCAGCATGCAATGATTTCGGGTAATAAATTTAGTGATGTTGGCTCACTTAGCGAATTAACGGATGAAGATATTGCTCATGTTTTTGCTGGTGAGAAAATCAATAAGCAATCGACGAATGAGGCTCATAGCATTACGTGTTTAGCGTCGTCAAAAATAGAGTCTAACGGTACTAATAATTGGGATAGTGTTCCGCAGATGGTGCGTAACGTTATTAACGATGTACGTGACGAGCTAGATGCAATGCCTGTGGACGTTAATGCCAATAGCGCTGAAGAAATTGCTGAAGGTGAAAGCGGCAGCGACGAAACGAATCAAGTCTCTAGCTGGTAAACAGATTTCAGTCGATAAAAAAGGGCGTTGCCGTGAGGTAACGCCCCTTTTTTTTGCTAGGTGCTTATTCCCCAGCGTTAACCACTTCCATTAAGTCTACGTTTTGGAAACCACGAGGTAGCTTATTACCACGGCGTCCACGTTCGCCTTGATAATGTTCCAGATCAGCAAACTTCAACTTTAAGTGGCGCTTACCGGCGTATACCAACAAGGTATCGTTTTCATGGAAGGCGACTGCACTCACCATTAACTCTTCACGGCTGGCGGCGCGAGCACTGTTAATGCTGATCATTTTATTGCCTTTTCCACGCGCCATTTGCGGTAAGTCCGCGGCTGGGAATACCAGCATGCGCCCTTCGTTGCTGATAGCGGCAATCCAGCATTTTTCAGGATCGGCTAAACGCGCAGGCGCAAGAATTCGGGCATTATCTGGAATGGTAATCAGTGTCTTACCTGCCTTATTTTTACTTTGCATGTCGGCAAGGGTGGCAATAAAGCCATAGCCGGCATCGGTGCTCAGTAAATATTGTTCTTCGTCTTTGCCCATCAGTACTTTTAGGAAGCTAGCACCCGCTGGTGGATTAAGCTTACCAGTGAGAGGCTCTCCTTGGCCGCGTGCGGATGGCAGCTGGTGTGCTGGCAGGCTGTATGAGCGACCGCTGCTATCGAGGAATATCGCGTTCTGATTGCTCTTGCCTTGGGCTGCAATCATAAAGCTATCGCCCGCTTTATAGCTGAGATTTTCGGCATCGATATCATGGCCTTTCGCCGCACGTACCCAACCTTTGGCGGAGAGTACAACGGTGACCGCTTCTGCCGATACTAATTCAGTTTCGCTGAACGCTTTCGCTTCGCCACGAACAACTACAGGCGAACGACGTTCGTCGCCATAGGTTTCGGCATCAGCAGTGATTTCTTTTTTAATTAAGGTTTTTAAGCGACGTTCTGAACCGAGTGTTTTTTCTAGATAATCGCGTTCTTTTTCTAATTCGTCTTGTTCGCCACGAATTTTCATTTCTTCCAATTTGGCGAGGTGACGTAATTTTAATTCAAGAATAGCTTCTGCTTGAATATCGCTAATACCAAAGCGTTCCATCAGCACGGGTTTAGGCTGATCTTCGGCACGAATGATTTCAATCACTTCGTCGATATTTAAAAAGGCGACTAATAAGCCTTGTAAAATATGCAGACGCGCCAGCACTTTATCTAACCGATATTGCAAGCGGCGCCGTACAGTTTCGGTACGATAGCTTAACCATTCGGTTAACATAGTGAGCAGGTTTTTAACGGACGGGCGTCCGTCTAACCCAATCACGTTCATGTTAACGCGGTAATTACGTTCTAAATCTGTGGTCGCAAATAAATGTGCCATTACCGCATCAGTGTCGACACGATTCGATTTAGGAATAATCACTAGGCGAGTTGGATTTTCGTGGTTGGATTCATCGCGTAAATCGGTAACTAATGGCAGCTTTTTAGCCGTCATCTGTGCCGCGATTTGTTCTAAAATCTTTGCGCCAGATACTTGATGCGGTAGCGCGGTAATCACAATGTCGCCATCTTCTACTGAGTAGACTGCGCGCATTTTTACGCTGCCTTTGCCTTCGCGGTACATTTTGCGCAAATCAGCACGAGGCGTAACGATTTCGGCATCGGTTGGGAAGTCGGGAGCAATCACATGCTCGCACAACGCATCGATATCCGCAGACGGATCATCCAACAAATGAATACAAGCGCTGGCCACCTCGCGCACATTGTGCGGCGGAATATCCGTGGCCATACCAACGGCAATACCGGTTGTACCATTTAATAAAATATTTGGTAGGCGTGCTGGAAGCGTAACAGGCTCATCCATGGTGCCGTCGAAGTTAGGCTGCCATTCAACGGTGCCTTGGCCAAGCTCAGATAGCAGCACATCGGCATACTTCGCTAATTTCGCCTCGGTATAACGCATGGCGGCGAACGATTTCGGATCGTCTGGTGCCCCCCAGTTACCTTGGCCATCAACTAGCGGATAACGATAGGAGAACGGCTGCGCCATAAGCACCATAGCTTCATAACAGGCGCTATCACCGTGCGGATGATATTTACCCAACACGTCACCCACGGTACGCGCCGATTTTTTGTATTTAGCGGTCGACTTTAAGCCTAACTCGCTCATAGCATAGACGATACGGCGCTGAACTGGCTTTAAGCCGTCACCAACGTGTGGCAGCGCACGATCAAGAATGACGTACATCGAATAATTGAGATACGCATTCTCGGTATAATGTTTGAGCGTCTGGCGTTCAACGCCATCGTCTGTATAACTGATCTGATCCGTCATAGGTCGCTTTTCATCGCTTCGTTTGATTCAGTTTATTCGGGCCTATTATTGAGCCGATTGTGACTCTACCCTGATTGCAACACAACCGTGCCGCATTGTTCTTTTATGCCAACCAGTGAACGTCATTGGTTAGTATTATATTTTGTTAAAAATTCTTCACCACTCAATGGATTGCCATAGAAGTACCCTTGCAACCAATCGCAACCCAAGCGATGTAATGTATCTTCTTGAATCTGGCTTTCTACACCTTCCGCAACCACTGATAGACCTAAGCTCTTTGCCATCATAATAATAGCGCGGGCGATTTCGTAGTCGCTGGATTCATCGCTAATATCGCGTACAAATGACTGGTCAATTTTCAATACGCTAACCGGCATTGACTTGATTTTGCTTAATGAAGAGTAGCCTGTACCAAAATCATCAATCGAGAATTCCACACCCATATTGCGCAGTAAATGGATCTGTTGAGTTACTTCGGTAATGCCCGACATCATTAACGATTCGGTTACTTCTAATTCCAACCATTGTGGATTGAAATTTAGATCATCTAATATTTTTGCCACGCTTTCTGCAAAGCTACCATTGATTTGAATGGCGGAGACGTTAACGGCAATTTTCTCTAAGGTTAATCCTTGGGCACGCCACGCTAAAAACTGTTCGCATGCTGAGCGTAAAACCCATAACCCTAACTCCATAATTAAACCGCTGGTTTCCGCCAGTGGGATGAATTCGTGAGGTGAAATGAGTCCCCGCAATGGATGAGGCCAGCGTAATAGGGTTTCTACTCGTAGCGGGTTCGATTCATTTTGTCGGAACTGAGGTTGATAAACCAAGCGGAAGTCGTTTTGCACTAAGGCATCACGTAAGTCTTTTTCGAGCGACATGCGACTGTGCATGTTGCGGCTTAATTCTGGTTGGTACATCCAGCTGCGATTGCGGCCCAGTTCTTTTGCTTTGTGCAGCGCGACATCGGCATTGCGAATAAGCGCATCGACACTTTCGCCATGCTGTGGGGCTACACTGATGCCTGCGCTGGCAAAAACACTGAGCAGATGGCCTTGTAAGCTGTAGGGTTGCGATATAACGCTGAGTAGCTGATCGCATTTTTCATTAATGGTACTAGCGTCATCAACCTGGGTTAACACGACGATAAACTCATCGCCACCTAAGCGTGCACATATATCGGTATCGCGTAGATTTTTAGTTAGTCTGTGAGCGACATCTTTTAATAATAAATCGCCTACGGCATGGCCGATGGAGTCATTTATTTCTTTGAATTTATCCAGATCAATAAATAGTACGGCAACTGTTTTATTACTGCGTTTGGCTAACTGTAAGGCGTAGTCGAGTTGTTCGTTTAATAAAATACGGTTAGCTAAGCCGGTTAGCACGTCGTGATGTGCCATGTGCTCTAGATTTTTCTGCGCTTTTTTACTTTCGGTAATGTCGCGGCTCATGCCAAGAATGCCGGTGCATTGACCGTCTTTCGAATATAACGGCAACTTACGTGTTTCGAGTAATACCGGGCGACCATCCGCATTGTGCAGCCATTCTTCGTGGATGCACTGGGCACCACGTTCAATGGTTTCCATATCCCTTTGGCTGGCGAGGGCAGCGGTTGGACTATCGTAAAAATCGGCATCAGTTAAGCCGTAAATTTCCTTGGTGGAACGACCGATAAAGCGGGCGCAATTTTCATTGCAAAGGCGATAGCGGCCTTCGGTGTCTTTGTAATACACCATGTCAGGCTGCGAATCGAGGATATTACGAATGAGCTCAGTATGTTCTTTTAAGCGCTGATCACTGTCTTGGCGTCGACGAATTTGGCGCCAATAAAAAAACACAACAGAAGCACCCAGTATCACTATGGTAAATAGCAAAATCAACAAATCGGTGGGTAAGCTGTTATTTCGATCACCGTCGGCTACTGATGCGCCGGTAAATAAAGACCAGACGATCAGTAGCAGAGCTAATGGGGCGAACCAGCGACGTAAATGCACGATTTACAGAATCTCGATTTCATTGCCGCGTGCTTCTAACCACGATTTGCGGTCAGGTGCTCGTTTTTTGGCAAGTAACATGTCCATCAGCTCGTTAGTACCATCGCCGGGTTCAATGGATAATTGAACTAAGCGCCGAGTATTCGGATCCATGGTGGTTTCGCGCAACTGCAGTGGGTTCATTTCACCCAAACCTTTAAAGCGCTGAACGTTGATTTTGCCGCGTTTATTTTCGGCTGCAATGCGATCTAGCACGCCCTGTTTTTCGCCTTCATCAAGGGCGTAATAGACGTCTTTACCGATGTCGATTCGGTATAGCGGTGGCATGGCAACATAGACATGCCCATCGGATACTAGCTTACGGAAGTGGCGTACAAACAAGGCGCAGAGCAGGGTGGCAATGTGCAATCCGTCGGAGTCGGCATCGGCAAGAATACAGACCTTGTTATAGCGTAGACCGCTCAGATCGTCGGTACCGGGATCAATGCCCAAAGCCACGGCTATATCGTGTACTTCTTGTGAGGCTAAAATCTCAGTGGAGTCGACTTCCCAAGTGTTCAGAATTTTACCGCGCAGAGCCATAATCGCTTGGAATTCGCGATCGCGAGCTTGTTTCGCCGAGCCGCCAGCGGAATCCCCTTCCACCAAAAACAGTTCACTGCGTTCGGTATCTTGGCCGCTACAGTCAGCGAGTTTGCCAGGCAGTGCTGGGCCTTGTGTAATCTTTTTACGCGCGACTTTTTTCGATTTACGCAAACGCGTTTGTGCACTGCTGATCGCCATTTCGGCTAAGCGTTCGGCTTCGGCGGTATTTTCATTCAGCCATAAAGCAAAGGCATCTTTAACGACACCTGAGATAAACGCCGATGCTTCGCGTGATGATAAGCGTTCTTTGGTTTGGCCAGCGAATTGTGGATCGGCTAGTTTAGCCGATAACACATAAGAACAGCGTTCCCATAAATCGTCAGGGGTCAGTTTGATACCGCGCGGTAGCAAGTTGCGGTATTCACAAAATTCGCGCAAAGCGTCGAGCAAGCCTGAACGGAAGCCATTAACGTGCGTACCACCTTGGGCGGTAGGAATTAAGTTAACGTAACTTTCTTGCAGCAGTTCGCCGCCTTCTGGCAACCAATGTACAGCCCAATCGACGCCTTCGTGGTTGCCCATCATCGAACCGGTAAATGGTGCTGATGGTAAAACTTCGTAGCCGGTTGAGCTGATTTCTAGATAGTCGCGTAAACCATCTTCGTAATACCACTCGGCACTGTCTTCGGCATTCGGCGCGGTAAACTTGATGCGTAAACCTGGGCACAACACCGCTTTAGCGCGCAGTACGTGCTTAAGCCGTGCGACGGAGAATTTTGGTGAATCGAAATATTTAGGATCGGCCAAAAAGCGCACACTGGTGCCGGTGCGTTTTTTCGCACAGCTATCAACCACCTGCAATTCCATGGCTTTGTAGCCATCTTTAAAGCCGATGCGCTGCACTTGGCCATCACGCCAAATCGTGACTTCTAATACTTGTGAAAGCGCGTTCACGACCGACACACCAACCCCGTGTAAACCACCGGAGAATTGATAGTTGTCGTTTGAGAATTTACCACCCGCATGAAGCTGCGTAAGAATCAGCTCAACACCTGAAACGCCATGTTCAGGGTGAATGTCCGTTGGCATGCCGCGACCGTCGTCGAGTACCGTCATCGAGCCATCACCATGAAGGGTGACGTCGATAAGGGTGGCATGACCGGCTAACGCTTCATCGACTGAGTTGTCGATAACTTCTTGCGCTAGATGATTCGGTCGGGTGGTATCTGTGTACATGCCCGGACGTTTTCGTACCGGGTCTAGGCCGCTTAATACTTCAATGGAAGATGCGGTGTATTGCTTTGACATTCAGACCTCAGCCAGCAATCCATAGTGCTTGTTTTCCGCAGAGTATACCGAGGACCCGCCACTTGTGCAGCTTGTGTCGAGGATTCTGCACAATTGATCAGTTGAATGACGTGCCATTCTGGCGGGTTAAGGGTATTCAGGGTTGTAAACAGCGGCTTATATGGTGAAAAATTTGCGGTAGTCGTTCGATGAAACCTTCGAAACTATGAGAACCTGCACCTTCAAGCCAAGCTGGGCTTGCTCGGTAAAGCTGTGCTGCGTGCCGATAGTCGAGGGTTTCATCACCGGTTTGTAGTAATAGCAGTAAGCGCTCGGGATGCATAACGGTATCGACATTTAATCTTCTCAGCTGATCGAGATGATCGGTCGTTAATTGATGTACTTCGCCCGAATAATAATGGGTGTGCGGTCCAAGGTAGTGCTCAAATAGCTCGAACGGCCGCACTGCTGGGTTAACGAGAACGGCAGGGACGTTGTTTTGTTGTGCCAACCACGTGGCGTAAAAACCACCCAAAGAGCTGCCAATGATGAATACCCGAGCATATTTGGCCTGAAGTTCGGCCAGTGCCTTGGCGGCAACCTCAATGGCATCTGCGGGAGCAAAAGGGAGCGTGGGAATGCTGAGCTGATGAATATCGAGATACTGGTCAAAATAGCGGCTTAGCTCTTGAGCTTTTTGCGATTTTGGCGAGCTTAAAAAGCCATGCAAATACAAACAACCGAAGTGGTCCACTTGTGCAGGTAAGCCATCAATCGATACAGCTGGCATAAGGACTAGTATCCGGTTTGCGAATGATCTACTTCAAAGTGGACGCCTTTTACTCGCTCTACGCCGGTATCGAACTTGCCATCGGCGTGTAATTCAAACCAACGATAGCCTGGATTTTGGTCATCGAGGGCGAAGTCATCTGAATTTGGTTCAAACTGGATGCAGGTCGAGGGCGTTGCCATCAGGCGAATACCATCTTGCACGCCTTCTAGTGCCTGATGAACGTGACCCCAAGCGACACCGCGTACGTTATCGTGGCGGCCAAGTAGCTGCATGAATTCGTGGCTGTTGCGCAATCCAATCGGGTCGATCCACGCGCAATTCATTGATACCGGGTGATGGTGTAAACAAACAAGCGTATGAAGGTCTGGTGCTTCAGTGAGTGTGTAATCTAGAAACTCAAGTTCTTCTCCCGCTAGTTCGCCAAATACGGCGCCTTCCACTTGCGAGTTGAGCATAATGATTTGCCAGTGTTCATTACGAATCACTCGTTGTAAGTGTTCGGTTCCCTGCGCCACTTTGCTCATTGCGCTTGGCTCGTCATGATTACCGCGTAGCCAAAATGCCGGGCGTTGAAAAGTACTCATGACATCGTGTAGGTGTTGGTAGGATTTCTCACTGCCATCCTGCGTGAGATCGCCGGTAACCAGAAAAGCGTCAAACTGTGGGTGCTGTTTACGAATGCTATTTAACACACAATCCAAACTTTGCGACGTGGGCATACCGAGCAGGCGACCGTCCTCCGGCCCCAGCAAATGGGTATCGGTAATTTGTATTAGCCGCAGCGGCCCGTTTGTCGTTAGCGTGTGCAAGATATCCTCCAGATACCCTTTGAATCATTCGTCGATAGTAACAAGATTCAGACTATGGGTATCGGACTCGGTTCACAAATTCAGCAATGAACTCACGTAAAATAGGAACCCGAGGGGTTAAAACGTCGGGGTGAACGAGAATGGAATGTTAACGTGGCCATGTCGTAAGCAGTGGTCGAGCCAATCAGCAAGAAAGCGATTGAGTTGTACTTTTTCGTCAGGTAGGCGCATTTGTGGATTCGGATACTGGTAGCGACCATCGAATCTATGCTGATTTTGATAGCTAAGCACTTCCGCCATGCTGGCGTCATGGTACAAGCGAACTTGCATCGAGGGTGGTTGGATCCAAGCGGGGCTTAGCCCTTCTTGAATGACTTCAAGCATAGTGGTGTAAGGGTGCTGCTCTTGTACCCGGATACGCACCTGCGCACGGTTTTCGGAATCATAGGTAATGGCAAATACGCGTTCGCTACCCTCTTCACTATCAGGAAGAAGCTTTAAAAATCGCACATAATTAGCTTCGCATAGGGCAGCTAACTCTTGTAGATCTGGCACGTAGCGTTTACGAATCACGATATCCTCGTTACCTTCAATGTTGTGAACACCTTGTTTTGTTACAGGTGGTCAAGCAGCCTATCGAATCCCTTAATCGCTTACTAGTGACAGAATGAATCGAACTAAGTAAGGCATCTCTTAGCCTTTAAGTGTCTATACCCCGACAAATCAGTTTTGTTGGCAGCTAAGGTCTAGTCATGTGTTCATGGTGTATCTTCAGCCATTGCAGCGCAATAATGGTGGCAGCATTGTTGATAATCCCAGTTTCAACAGCCGACCAAGCATCAGCAAACGATAGGGTCGTTAAACGAATGTCTTCGTTTTCTTCCGCTAAGCCATGAATGCCGCCAACATCCTTGCTGTCGATAATTCCACAGTAAAGCTGAACCCTTTCACTGGTGCCACCCGGAGATACCCAATAGCGACATATAGGATGTAATTTTGTGAACTGGCATCCTGCTTCTTCTTCTGTTTCTCTCGCGGCCACGTCTTCGTAGCTTTCACCCTCTTCAACCATGCCGGCCACTAACTCTAACAACCAAGGTGAACGCTCATCGGCTAACGCTCCTATCCGAAATTGCTCGGTGAGCACGACGCAATCGCGTTTAGGATCGAACAGTAGTACGCATACTGCCTCGCCTCGTTCGAATAACTCACGTTCGAAGCTTTCCGTCCAATCTCCGGCAAAGGTTTTGTGCTTGAGGCGAATTTTTTCAATAGCAAAGAAGCGTTTGAATAGGACGCTACGATCTTCAACTACAATATCAGCGGCATCAAATGTGGTGGGGATTTCTGCCATGCTTGACCTACCTATATTACTGAATAAGAATGTAAAACCCGACGGTGACAGCACTCTGTGTTCTTAAATGTGGAACAATCCTCGCCGGGTAGATTGGATTTTTTCTGGTAGAATCCAAATACTCTATTTTTACACCGCCCGTTGCGAAAGGCACTAGTATGAAAAAATTGCTTTCGATTACCTCAGCCCTGCTAGCGTCGACCCTTGCTAGCGCTGCTGACCTTAGCACCATTTATGAACAAGCAGCCAGTAACGATCCTGAAGTGGCCTCGGCGCGCGCTTCCCGCGAAGCGGATGACTATAACGTCATGATTGCTCGCGGTGCTTTACTGCCGCAGGCCCAGCTAAATTACAACATCAGTAAGATTAATTCAGAAGCTGAGTCAATCGACTTCACCACTGGTCAATTGGTCGATGCCAACAAAAATTATACCCTTAACGAGTTAGAGCTAGCGGCGAGCATGTCGCTGTTTAATTTGAATAGTTGGTATTCTTATCGGGCAGCGATTACAGGGAACAGAGGCTCGGAGCTCCAGTTGCAGTTGGCAGAACAACAGTTGCTGTTGCGCACAGCAGAAGCTTACTTTGATGTGCTGCGCTCACAAGACAACCTATCGACTGCGAAAGCAGAAGAAAAGGCCGTTAAGCGTTCACTTGAGCAAACGAAACAGCGTTACGACGTTGGCTTGATTGCCATTACTGAAGTATATGAAGCGCAAGCGGGTTACGATTTGAGCTATGTGAATCTGTTAGGTCAAGAAGCTGCGCTAGAGATCAGCTATGAAGCAGTCGAAAACCTAACCGGTGAGCGCTACGAAAGTGTTGCCCCCCTAAAAGAAAAAATAGTGATGGAGTTGCCTGAGCCTTCGGATCCGAATGAGTGGGTTGCTTCAGGCTTGAGCAAATATCCAAGTATATTGTTGGCTGAAAGTGGTCGGGATACGGTGCGCTTGCAGCGCAATGCGGCGCGTTCAAACCATTTACCAACGGTAAAATTAGTCGCATCTTATTCAGAAGCCGATCAGGCACCATTTGGTACCAGTGAAGACCCAACCGATAGCACTACAAAAGTGGTAGGGGTTCAGTTATCTGTACCATTGCTGGCTGGAGGGTCGTTATATGCACAGAGCAAGCAAGCAGCGTTGAATTATGCCGCCGCTGATTATGATTTAGAGAAGCAACGTCGTGATGTGAAGCAAAATATTCGTAGTCTTTATCACAAAGTGCGTACAGACGTGTTGAATATCAAAGCGCGTAAGCAGGCGATCAAGTCGGCTAAGAGTGCCTTAGATGCAACAGAAACAGGATATAAAGTGGGTACGCGTAACATCGTTGAAGTGTTGAATGCACAGCGTAATCTTTATCAAGCACAGCGCGATTACGCGAATGCTCGTTATGACTACATCATCAATTTGCTGAACCTTAAGTTCTTTGCCGGCACCTTGAATGAGCAAGATATTCAAATGCTAAATACTTGGTTGGATGCATAACCAAGACACTAAAGCCTAAGGTTAGACATAAAAAACAGCGGCTAATCCGCTGTTTTTTTATGCCTATTAGTTGGCCTAGTGATTAGCCTAGAGTCTTAAAAATCCAGCCGCTATATCACTTAAGTGCTCAACGGCACCGCGATTTGCATCGACTGTTTGCTGAGCATTGCGACCCATTGTAGCGCACTGCTCAGGGTCGGCCAGAAATGTCTGTAGAGCCGCTAACAAGCCGTCATCGGCATCGACGACCGCAAGCGCTTCCGCTTCCACTAAGGTGTCCACAATTGCAGCAAAATTGGTGTAATTAGGGCCAATCAACGTCGCTTTACCGAGCGCTGCTGGTTCAATCGGATTGTGCCCACCGCGTTCGATCAAGCTACCGCCCATCAGCACCACGTCGGCGGCGGCCAGTAACAGCAGCATCTCACCCATGCTGTCGGCGACATATACTTGGGTTGTTTTTGTTGCTGGGCCATTGCTGCGGCGTTGCACTCTTAGTCCGCGACTGCGTACTGCGTTGGTCACTGCCTCGAAACGTTCTGGGTGTCGTGGTATCAGCATCAGTAGCAAATCTGGACAGGCTTTAAGCAGTAGCGGATATAAGTCTAAAAGACGTTCATCTTCGCCCGGATGACTTGAGGCTAAAGCCAGTACACGACGTTCGCTACCCCATTGCTGACGTAGCTCCGCCCCCTTAGCGTTAATACCTGCTGGAACCGTCACATCAAACTTAATACTGCCGGTGACATCGAGTTTATTTTCAGCAAGCCCCAAGGCCAAAAAGCGTTGGCCATCATCCGCATTCTGCGCGGCCACAAGACTCAGCTGGCTGAGCATCGGTGCGATTAGCTTGTTAAATTTCTGATACCCCCGCGCTGATTTCTCCGATAGGCGCGCGTTTGCAAGCATTACCGGCACTCGGTGCTTGGCGCAGCTAGCCAGTAAATTGGGCCAAAGCTCTGTTTCCATAATAATTAATAAGCCGGGCCGTAACTTATGGATAAATCGCGTTAAAAATAATGGAACATCGTAAGGCAAGTACATGTGAAACACGCTTTCGCCGAATAGTCGTTTAACTTGTTCAGATCCCGTTGGCGTTGTGGTGGTAACGATCACGGGGACATTAGGATGTTGCAGCATAAAGCGGCGCACCAGTGGTGCAGCGGCTAAGGTCTCGCCGACCGATACCGCATGAATCCAGAGGCCATTTGCTGCAGGACGATGTGGGATGATGCCAAAACGCTCAGATATGCGTTGACGATAGCCGGGATTTACTCGACCACGCCACCAGAGGCGCGCAACAAAAATCGGCAGTAACAGAGTATAAAGCAGGGTGTATAAGTATCGAGGCACGATAATCCAAATCAACACAGGCGACGGGAGTCAAATCATAGCACAAGCCAATGTGAGTGCTGATATGCCTAGGTAATGAAACACTGAATAGCGGAACTGGCTAGATCAATATGTTAGACTGGCGCCTTTCAAAATTCGTGTGAAGTTAACGATGGATGTAACCATTCCCGATTTTCATCAAGCCCGTGTTTTAGTGTTTGGTGACGTAATGTTGGACCGTTATTGGCAAGGGCCGACCTCGCGTATATCACCTGAGGCGCCTGTCCCAGTGGTTAAAATTCAAGATATTGAAAATCGCGCAGGCGGTGCCGGTAACGTAGCTCTCAACATAGCGACGCTTGGCGCAGGAGTGGATTTACTCGGAATTACAGGTAATGATGACAACGGCTCTGCGCTTGCTGATATGTTGGCAAAATCTGGCGTCGATTGTAGCTTTCTCCATCATCCTCTGCACCCCACGATTACCAAACTACGCATTATCAGCCGTCATCAGCAATTGATTCGACTGGATTTTGAAGAAGCATTTGATGCGACCGATTTAAGTCATCTGTATGTCGATTTTGATCAGCGTATCAAAGGTGCGGGTGTCGTTATTTTGTCGGATTACGGTAAGGGGGCTTTAAGTAATCCGCAGCGCTTAATTGCAGTTGCGCGTGAGCAAAATGTTCCTGTCTTGGTTGATCCAAAAGGTACCGACTTCGAGCGCTATCGCGGTGCCACTTTAATTACCCCCAATCTTAGTGAGTTCGAGGCCGTTGTTGGTCCGTGCTTAACCGATGAGCAATTGGTCGCTAAGGGGCAGGAGTTAATTCAGCGTTATAATTTGCAGGCAGTATTGGTCACGCGTAGCGAAAAAGGTATGACACTGATCGAGCGCGATGCAGAACCTTTCCACCTACCAACGCGCGCTCGTGAAGTGTTTGATGTTACCGGTGCCGGCGATACCGTTATTTCGGTATTAGCCGCGTGTTTAGCCGCAGGTCAAAATTTCCAACAGGCAACGACGTTAGCTAATACTGCTGCGGGTGTTGTCGTTGGTAAGTTGGGCACGGCAACCGTAACAACCGAAGAATTACGTCGTGAGTTACGCAGCGAGAGTCAGCAAGGTGCTGGTTTATTTGATGAAGAATCCTTAATGGCTTTAGTGCAAGAAGCGCGTGCGCGTGGTGAAACATTAGTCATGACCAATGGCTGTTTTGACATTATTCATCCCGGCCATGTGCAGTATTTAAAAGAAGCCAAAGCACTAGGTGATCGACTATTAGTTGCAGTTAATGCGGATGAGTCGGTAAGTCGTTTAAAAGGTCCAAGCCGACCGATCAATACCATTGATCATCGCATGGCGGTGTTGGCAGGGCTGGAAAGTGTTGATTGGGTTGTCCCGTTTACTGAAGACACGCCTGAACGCTTAATTTGCCGAGTATTACCTGACATTTTAGTCAAAGGTGGCGACTATAAAATTGAGCAAGTGGCCGGTGGCCAGTGCGTACAAAAAAATGGTGGCGACGTTATTATTTTAAGCTTTAAAGACAACTGCTCTACTAGTGCGATTGTAAAACGAATTCAGGAGACAGATGCATGATTATCGTGACCGGTGGTGCGGGTTTTATTGGTAGCAATATTGTAAAAACGCTTAATGAACAAGGCCGCACCGATATTATTGTGGTTGATGACCTTAGTGATGGTAAGCAGTTTTACAATATCAGCGATTGCGATATTGCTGACTATTTAGATAAAGACGATTTTTTGCAGCGTGTGCAATTAGATGACGGCCTGCTTGATGACGTTGAAGTGATTTTCCACGAAGGTGCTTGTTCTTCCACTACAGAGTGGAATGGCAAATTCATGATGGAAAATAACTATGAATATTCTAAAACTTTGCTACATGCTTGTTTAGAAAAAGGCATCGCCTTTTTGTATGCGTCCAGTGCATCTGTATACGGTGGCAGCGATGTTTTTAAAGAAGAACGTCGTTTCGAAAAGCCGTTAAACGTTTATGGCTACTCCAAGTGGCAGTTTGATCAATACGTACGCCAACTACAGTGCACTTATCCAGATAAAGTATTTCCAAGTCAGGTTGTTGGTTTCCGCTATTTTAATGTTTATGGTCCGCGCGAGCAGCATAAAGGCTCAATGTCATCGGTCGCTTTCCACTTTAATAATCAACTAAAAGACAACGGTATCTGTAAGTTGTTTGGTGGCAGCGGTGGCTATGGTGATGGCGAACAGCGTCGCGATTTTGTTTTTGTTGGTGACGTCGTCAAAGTCAATTTATGGTTTTGGCAAAACCCAACACAAAGTGGCATCTTTAACTTAGGAACGGGTAACTGTCAGAGCTTTAATGATGTCGCTGACGCCGTGATTAAGTGGCATGGTGAAAAAGGCCTGCAAGGTAGTAAATCGTATACGCCATTTCCCGAACATTTGAAGGGCGCATATCAAAGCTTCACTGAAGCAGATATTAGTGCATTGCGTGCTGCAGGCTATACCGATGCATTTGCTAACGTAGAACAAGGTGTGTTCGCCTACTTGGACTGGTTGAATGCCTAAATCTTTATTGATGCCCCAGCACTGGTTCGTGTGGCTGGGGCTGGGATTGCTGCGCGCTCTTACGTTTTTACCTTATGCTTGGCAGTTAGCGATTGGCCGCGTTATTGGTTTGTTACTGCATAAAGTTGCAAAAAGTCGGCGCCGCATTGCTGAACGTAATATTGAACTCTGCTTTCCGGAGAAATCAGAGCAAGAGCGGGCAATATTGGTTCGTCAGATTTTCATCGACAACAGCATTGGTTTAATGGAAACCATGATGGCGTGGTTTCGTGCTCCAGATTATCTACTTGATCGTACCGAGTTCATTGGCTTTGATCAGGTTAAATCTCACCTGGCTGAAGGTCGTGGTGTGATGCTTTTAGGCGCTCATTACTCAATGCTAGATTTGGCAGGTTCATTAACCACGAATATCTTGCCTGTAAGCGTGAGCTATCGCCCTCAAGATAATCCTGTCATGAATTATGTCATGGAACGCAATCGAGATCGTTTATATCAGCAATGTTTCACCCGTAAAGATATTCGTGGATTTATTCGAACGCTGAAAAAAGGCAATGTGCTTTGGTATGCTCAAGATCAAGATTTTGGACGTAAGAATAGTGTGTTTGTCGATTTCTTTGGTGTACCAGCAGCAACTATTACTGCTACTTCTCGAATAGCCAAGGCAGGCAACGCGGTCGTCATTCCAATGACCTACTTTCGTAAAGAAGATAATAGTGGTTATGTACTAACCGCTTATGATCCATTACCAATCCCTAGTGACGATGAAGTCGAAGATGCACGCGTAGCAAATGCTTTTCTAGAGAGCAGACTGCGTGAACATCCTTCTCAGTATTTATGGCTACATAAGCGCTTTAAGACCCGGCCTGATAAAAATGAGAAAAAAGGTAAGATTTACCAGTGACGGTTTTAAAAAACGCAGCTTTAAGCTGCGTTTTTTATTAGTCCTTGGCTATTGTCTAGGTATATGAATTTACGAAATATATTTCTTCAATATATTTAAGGCTTTTATTCTCTCTTCTGTCCACTGATGATTGAAACTCAATCTGAGGTTAGATTTGAATTGATTAGAAATTGAAAAAATAGGGCCGGGAATAATCGTAATTCCAGATCGACTAAGCTGGGAATATAACTGCATCGTATCGCAATGTTCGGGGAGTGTTACCCATAACGAAATTCCTCCTTCTGGTACAGTATAGTCAGCAAAAGACCAATTTTGGCACAGGTAAGTCAGTAATTGATCACGCTGTTGTAGTAGCGTCTGTTTTTGCCGACGAAGATAGAGGTGATAGCTGCCATCGGCAATGTAGTCACAGAGGCCTTGTTGGGTGCTACTGCTACTCGCTAACTGTGTTATCAGCTTTAATTTTATTATTTTTTCATGCCATCGAGCGCCCTTGATCCAACCGATTCTTAGATCGCGGCTTAGACTCTTAGAAAACGAGCTGCAACTAATGACGCGGCTATGTTCATCAAGTGCAGCCAGTGGTTGAGTGGCGCTATGAAATCCCATTTCTCCATAAATATCGTCTTCGATAACGGCAAAATCGAATTTCTCGGCGAGAGCGAGTAGTTTAGTGCGGTTATCGTTTGGCATAAGTGAGCCGGTTGGGGTAGAAAAGTTGGGCGTCACAATGATGGCTTTTATCGGCCATACATTTAAGTTTGATTCTAACGCCGCAATATCAATTCCTGTCGTGTATGAAGCTGGTATTTCAATGACTTTGAGTTGCAGTTGTTCTAACAGCTGTAAGGCGCCATAAAAACCAGGTGACTCAACCGCAACGACATCCCCAGCCTGACACGTAGCCATTAACGCGAGGAAGAGTGCATGTTGGCAGCCGTTTGTGATGCATAGCTCTTCTGGCTGCGCTGCACAGTCTCTTCGGTGCATCATTTCAGCCAACTGCTTGCGTAAGTGGATATCACCGGCTGGGACATCGTAATACTGATGTAAGTGACCTTTTTGTCTTCTAAGCGCTCGAGTAAGGCTTCGATTTAAGGCGACAATACTAGAAGGCTTTTCACCGTCGACGAAACTTGGCATCAGATCAAATGCCGCATTTTTAGACATGACGTCGATGAGCACATCACTAACGGTAATCAGCGTTGGCGCATTAGTTACTTGTGCTTTTGAAGACACTTTCACGGCTCTTTCGTGCGGGATAAAGTAGCCGGATTTAGGCTTGGCAATGACTAGGCGCTGCGCCTCAAGCCTATGTAGAGCATGCTGAACGGTCGCCTTAGAGACTTTGTGGTCTTCGCAAAGTTGGCGGATGGATGGGAGCCGAGCACCTCTCTTCCAACGGCCATTGGTAATGCCTTCTCTTAACCACGTTTCAAGTTCTAAATAGCGAAAGTTATTCATTCGTCCTCGTGCTGTCTAGTTCACCCTGCTCAACTGTACCTATTATTTATTCAGAATCTATACCTAATATAGGAACAATTAATGGTGTTTCATAGCGAGGTGGCCTGCAGCAGAGTAAAACGTATGACTAACATTCCTCTTTATAATCTTGATAGCCCCAAGCATATTGCGAATGGGACTATTCATGTACGGCTGGTATCTGGATTATTTCAGCGTCTGCGCTACTTAGTGTCAGCTCCATTAGTGACACTATTTGTCGTCATGGCTTGGGTTCAATACGACGGCAAACAGGCCATTCAGTTTTCGTTAGCAGAGCATCAATTACGAGTGTTTGCTTGGAGCCTTTCGTGGAACGATTTGCCTTTGCTGGCAGGGCTATTGATCGTCGCGGCACTAATATTGTTTGTAATGGCAATGACGATTGGTCGCGCTTGGTGTGGTTTTGCATGTCCACAAAGTATCTGGAGCTGGATGTTTATTCGCATTGAAGATTTTACTGAAGGTAATTCGCGTAAGCGGGCAAGAAAACAACCGTTAACATTCAATCGCATGATCAGAAAGCTAACCAAACATGGCTTATGGATAATTGTTTCTGCTGTAACCGCCTTTAGTTTTTCAGCCTATTTTTTTCCTAGTCGAGAGTTATTGCATGGGCTATTAACGTTTACGCTGCCAGTTGATGTCGCCGGATGGTTATTAATCATGTTCGGCTTAACATACTTAAATGCGGGTTATGTGCGCGAGAAAATATGCCTTCATGCTTGTCCTTACGCACGTTTCCAAAGTGTTATGTTTGATCGCGATACCTATACTGTTAGCTATGATGTCGAGCGAGGAGAGCCTAGAAACAAAAGTAAGGCTCTAGGCATAAAAGGGGACTGCGTAGATTGCACTTTATGTGTTCAGGTTTGCCCCGTTGGTATTGATATCCGCAATGGTTTACAAGCGGCGTGCATTGATTGCGGAGCATGCATCGACGCATGTGACAGTGTCATGGGTCACTTAGGTAAACCGAAAGGACTTATCCGATTTGCATCAGATAATATACTTACTGCTAGTAAAGCACGCTTCTGGCGTCCGCGTTTATTTGCTTATTCCGCGGTTACTGCTGTGTGCATCGTCATCATAACGATAGGTTTTGTGAATAAAACCGATCTTCTATTCAATGTTCAGCGGGATAGAAATGAATTATATGTACTTCAAGCTGATGATAGATTGTGTAATTCATATCAGGTCAAAATAGAATCGTTTGTTCATGATTTAGATTCAGTAGAAATTACTGTAAATGGCTTAAACCAAGCGACGGTTGAGGGGGCCACCAATTTATCGGCACTAAGTGATAATGCACAGTGGCAACTGATAAAAGTGTGCACAAAGGAAGATCTGCCCTACCGGACAAAAATAAATTTTGTAGCGACGAGTGGAGAAAAATCCTGGCGACAGATCTCCACGTTTATTGCGCCTTCAACGTAAGCACTAAGAGAATTCAAACGTTAGTTATTTTGATACAGTAGTATAAATACTGCGATCAGTAATATGATCGAGACCGATTGCCAAAATACGACTGGGTTTCTCTCCAGTAAGGGCGGTTTTGTTTTAGTTAAGAAGGTTTTACTGGGATGGCGTAAATTGTAAACAAACTCAGATAAATCCTCATAGCGCTTGTAAGGATTGACCTGTACGGCCTTGCGAATAGCATCGTCAATCCATGCAGGAATTTCGCAGTCATCGCTAATCAGTGATTGATACTTTAGTTTGTTTTGTGCTGTTTTACTTCTAGCTTTAGCGATATTCGAACCATAAGGTAACTTGCCTGTTAGCATCTGATAGGTGATCACACCTAATGAAAACTGATCGGAATAGATGCTGCCGTTTTCACCTAAAAAATATTCTGGTGCGCTGTATTGTGCAGTGCCTAAGATCAATGGCTGATCGATAGCGCTTTCCATCTCTTCTAAGCCAGCGACTAAGGTGGCACCAAAGTCGATGATCTTCACCGTACCGCTTTGGTCAATCATGATGTTATCGGGCTTTAAATCTTGGTGCAGCATTTCTAAACGATGGAATGCTCGCAGTCCTTTAGCTATTTGCTCAACAATGTCGCGCACGTCATCTAGGTTCGGCTTTGGGTTGTCACGCATCCATTGGGCAAGATTCTTACCTTCAATAAATTCCATTGCTACATATAAAAACTGTCGTTGGCGGGCATTGGCTATAGGCTTTAGTACATGAGCACTGTCTATTCGCTTAGCAATCCATTCTTCCATCAAAAAACGTTCTAAATAGGCGGGGTCGTTACGTAAATCAATTGAAGGAATTTTAAGAATCACGCGTTGGTCAGACTCAATATCTTTAGCCAGAAATACATGACTGCGACTCGTAGAATGCAAACCACGAATAATTTCGTAGCCATCGAATTCCATACGAGCATCCAGCTCTGGCGGGAAAGGTAAGTCGGTAATTTGCAGTTGAACCTCGTTGAGACCTTGATCAGGCAAGTCGTCGATGCGTAATATCTGAATCGTGAGGTTGTCATCACTCTTGTTGGCAAGAGCTGTATCTACAATTGTTTGAGCGGCTAAGTCTAAATTGTCGCCACTCTGTTTTATGCTGGCAATAATATCATTGGCACTGACGAATTCATGCACTCCGTCGGTAGCTAAAATATAAATTTCGCCTGTGCTTACGGCAAAGCTTTGGTAGTCGATATCCAGTTGTTGATCAATGCCAAGCGCGCGACTTAAATAACTTTTGTCTTCCGATATCCACAGGCGATGATCGTTAGTGAGTTGCTCCATGGATGTATCATGCAAGCGGTAGACGCGCGTATCGCCAACATGAAAAACATGTGCTGTATTGGACTTGATTATTAAACAACTAAAAGTGCAGACGTAGCCCTTGTCTTTATCGTAACGATATTGACTTTGACGCGTTTGTGAGTGCAGCCATGAGTTTGTGGCGTATAAAACACGCTGTGCGGACTGCTTTACCGACCAAGTTTCGGAAGTACAGTAATAATCACTTAAGAAACCATTAATAGCTGCCGCGCTTGCTATTTGGCTGACGGTGCTACTGCTAATGCCATCAGCAAGAGCGATGACAATGCCTTTAGAGCTAAGCTGGGGTTCTTGCGGAATAGCAACGCCATGAAAGTCTTGATTGAGATCTTTAATGCCCTTATCTGAGCATTGTCCAACGGTTACTTTCAGGCATCTTTCCATCATTATTTCCCTAAGAAAAAAGCCCCAGTAATAACTTACTGAGGCTTTTAAGTTACCGTCTTTTATTTAAAGACAGCCCGCGTTCTATTAAGCATTACGCTTTGGCTTAGTCAGTACGTGAGTAGTGTATAGAGTTAGGCCAGTGAACGCCAAACCACCGACAAGGTTACCGATAGCGGTTGGGATTTCGTTCCAGATGAAATAATCAGCGATAGAGAAGTCGCCACCCATAATGATGCCAGAAGGGAACAAGAACATGTTTACTACTGAGTGTTCAAAACCCATAAAGAAGAACAACATAATAGGCATCCACATAGCGATAACTTTACCGCTAACGGAAGTAGAAACCATTGCACCCACAACACCCATAGATACCATCCAATTGCACAACATGCCGCGGATGAAAATTGTGAACCAGCCATCAACACCGTATTGCGCATAACCTAGAGTACGCGCTTCACCAACAGCTGCGATTTTTGCACCAACAGCGCCTGGGTCAGTGTTAAAGCCCATAGTAAAAATAAAGGCCATCATAAAGGCTACTGTTAATGCACCACCAAAGTTACCTAGAAATACTAAGCCCCAGTTACGAAGTACACCGCCAATCGTTACGCCTGGGCGTTTATCTAATAAAGCTAGAGGGCAAAGTACAAACACACCGGTTAATAAGTCGAAACCCATTAAGTACAGCATACAAAAACCGACAGGGAATAGAATTGCACCGATTAAAAACACACCCGTTTGCACCGCGACGGTTACCGCAAATGCCGCAGCCAATGCCAAAATCGCACCGGCCATATAAGCACGAATTAATGTATCGCGCGTCGACATAAAGATTTTAGATTCGCCTGCATCCACCATCTTGGTGACGAACTCCGCTGGAGCTAAATAAGACATAGTCTCACCTCATAAGGTTATTAAAAGTTAGTCAATCGTTTGGACAGCTTGGCTCGGAGCCAAAAAAAACGGCGTCCTCCCACAAACAAAAATTGCTCGTGAGATGGACGCCGTTATCCAGAATTCTTTAAATTGTAAGAGCCGCCGTTGGCTCACTAGTTAACATCACTGCATGAGCTATGCCATATTTAATAATAAGAAAAATCCTGAGTTATTCTTCGGATTTTTTGCGGATTGAGCCAATATTTCGTTTGAGTGCTTTGATTGCTGCACTTCTAAAGTGCAGAGTTCGTTGTTTGCGCTTTAGATTGGTTCGTATCTCATTCTGCGCTCGTGTCCGATTTTGTCCCGCTGACGCATTCAGTGCTAGATTCTCACTCATAAGATTTAAGAATAGTTGAAGATAACAACTATTCATTTCATCTATCTGAATCCTCTGCGTACACTGAATTCAATCATTGCTATCCACTAGGAGAAATCGAATGGATTTCCAGCATTCCCCCAAGGCTCAGGAATACATCAAACGCGTTTCTGAGTTTATGAAGAACGAGATTGATCCGATTGAAGAAAGCTACCTGCGCGAGTTGCACAGCCTAGACGATAAGTGGGTTGTGCTACCGATCATCGAGGAGTTAAAGGCAAAAGCGAAAGCTGCAGGCCTTTGGAATCTATTCTTCCCGAATGAATCTCACGGTGTTGGCTTGACCAACCTTGAATACGCACCGTTGGCTGAGATTATGGGGCGCTCGTTTATTGCGTCCGAGATCTTCAATTGCAATGCGCCAGATACCGGCAATATGGAAGTGCTAGAGAAGTACGGCACGGCCGAACAGCAAGAGAAGTGGCTAAAGCCATTGATGGCGGGTGAAATCCGTTCGGCCTTTTGCATGACTGAGCCCGGCGTGGCGTCTTCTGATGCCACCAATATGGAAGCAACCGCAATTGTTGAAGGCGACGAAGTCGTACTTAATGGTCGCAAGTGGTGGACTACCGGAATCGGCCATCCTAACTGCAAAGTCGGTATTTTTATGGGGTTAACCAACCCTGAGGCACATCGTCACCAGCAGCATTCTATGGTGTTGTTCGACTTTGACACTCCTGGTGTGAAAATCGAGCGCATGCTGCCTGTGTTTGGTCACTACGATGAGCCGTTTGGTCATGGTGAAATGACCTTTGATAACGTACGAGTACCGTTGAGCAACATGATTGCAGGCCCTGGCCGTGGTTTTGAGATTGCTCAAGGTCGCTTGGGGCCTGGTCGCATTCATCACTGCATGCGTTTAATTGGTGGGGCGGAGAAAGCGCTTGAGTTGATGTGTAAGCGTGCCGTTAGCCGCACGGCATTCGGTAAACCGATTGCCAATCTGGGTGGTAACCGCGACATCATTGCCAATGCTCGTATGAGTATTGAACAAGCGCGTTTGTTGGTTCTTAAGGCTGCATGGATCATAGATAAGGTCGGCGTTATGGCTGCCATGAGTGAAATTTCGCAAATCAAAGTCATTGCCCCGAATATTGCGCAACAAATATGTGATGCCGCGATGCAGATTCATGGTGGCGGCGGTTTATCCGATGATTTCCCGTTAACCGGTATCTACGCTCAGGCTCGCGCTTTACGATTGGCTGATGGCCCTGATGAAGTGCACCGTGGGCTGGTAGCGAAGTTCGAGCTGATGAAATATCGCAAATACATGGCAGAAAAGTAAGAATCAAACGGATGTGGCATAAACGGCTCTTAAGTAGCCGTTTGTTCGCGGACTAGAATGCGATACACCATTGGTCGAAGCGTTCAGCGATAATTTTAAGTTAGGGTAAATATACAATGAAACACGTTTTAATTACCGGTGCCGCTAGCGGTTTAGGTCGTGCCTTAGCGTTACGCTTTGCTAAAGCTGGAGCCCATATTTGTATCGCCGATATTAATGCTGACGGTTCGCAAGAAACGTTAGCCATGGTAAAAGCTGCCGGCAGTGATGGTTGGATTTATTCTTTGGATGTTCGCAGTCCTGAACAATGGCAAGCGCTAGCTGAAGAAGTGAGTCAGCGTTGGGGCAGCATTGATGTCGTCATTAACAATGCGGGCGTTGCTACTGGAGATCGTATTGATGCCGGTGAATGGGCGTGGTGGGAATGGATCATCGATATCAATTTAAAAGGTGTGGCTCTTGGTTGTCGCACCTTTACACCTTTGATGAAAAAACAAGGTTCTGGCTACTTTATTAACGTTGCATCGCTTGCCGGTTTAATGGTGGCACCTTCGATGGCATCCTACAACGTGACAAAAGCCGGTGTTGTTGCACTGTCAGAAACTATGCATTACGAATTAAAACCGTACGGCATTGGCACTACCGCATTATGCCCAGGCTTCTTCCGCACCAATTTAAATGTGGGAATGAAGACATCTGATCCGGATATGTTGAAATTCGTCGATAAAGTCTTCGAATCATCCGCTTTAGATGCTGATGATGTAGCTGATGCGGCTTACGTATCGATGCAGAAAAATGAACTGATTTGCAATCCGCATCCCGTCGGTCGTCGTGCGTATTTTGTAAAACGCTTCTTGCCTTGGATTTACCGTAATCAAATCGGCAAGATGGCTGAAGCATTGAAAAAGCGTGAAGAGCGCAGGAAATAATATGTCTAAGGAATATATCGATCAGGCCAAGGCCTTACGCGATAGCGACAGTTTTAATGTTGAAGCGCTAAATACTTGGTTGCAGCAGCAGGTTGACGGTTTAAGCGGTACGCCAGAGGTGCGTCAGTTTTCTGGTGGAGCATCGAATTTAACCTATCAATTGAGTTACCCTGCGCAAGCGGATGGTAAGCCAGTCGATTATATTATGCGACGTCCTCCGTCGGGCCATAAGGCCGCCGGTGCTCACGATATGAAGCGTGAATATAACGTCATGGCGTCGTTAAAACCTGTTTATCCTTATGTTCCACAAATGATTGCTATGTGTGATGACCAAAGCGTTATCGGTAGCGATTTCTACGTTATGGAGCGCCTAGTTGGAATTATTCCTCGCGGTAATTTACCGAAAGGTATGCAGCTGAGTGCAGAACAAGCACGAGATCTATGCATTTCCACGTTTGACAAACTTATCGACTTGCATCAAGTGGATTACAAGGCAGCGGGTCTTGATTCATTAGGCAAAGGCGAAGGGTATGTGCAGCGCCAAGTTGAAGGCTGGACGAAACGCTATGGTAAATCGAAAACATGGAATGTTCCCAGCTTTAAAAAGACCATTAAATGGTTGCAAGAGCATCAGCCGAACGACGTAGCGACGTGTATTATTCATAACGATTTTCGTATGGATAACGTGGTTCTTAATCCCGATAATCCGGGTGAAATAATCGGTGTTCTTGATTGGGAAATGGCAACCTTAGGTGATCCTCTTATGGATTTAGGTGGTGCATTGGCTTATTGGATACAAGCTGACGATGACTTAGTTATGCGATCAGTTCGTCGTCAGCCGAGCCATTTACCAGGCATGCTAACGCGTAACGAAATCGTTGAACATTATTGTCAACGTATGAATCTCGATAAAGCCATGTGGCCTTTTTATGAAGTCTTTGGTTTGTTTCGCTTAGCGGTTATTGCGCAACAAATTTATTACCGTTATCACCATAAGCAAACCGATAATCCAGCCTTTAAGAATTTTTGGATTATGGTGAATTATTTAAACTGGCGCTGTAATCGCATTATCAAGCGCAGCCAATTACCAAAGGCTGGCCATTAAATTATGGCCAGCATCTATCTGGTACGTCATGGTCAGGCGGGTTTTGACAAATTAAATTATGATCAACTGTCCGAATTAGGTTTTGCTCAAGGCGAGCTAGTCGGTAAGGCACTGGCTCAGCGCGGCATTGAAGCGCCGATGGTTGTGCATGGCGCCATGCAGCGCCATCGCGAAACGATGCAATCGGCGCAGCGGCATTGGCATAGTTTTGGGCCGATTGTCGAAATGTCTGGGTTTAATGAATTTGATTCAGACGATGTTATTGCTTGTGCTTTTCCGCACTTTAAACATAAAGCTGCGTTAGGCGCTTGGTTGCTGACACAAAAAAATCGTCGTAAAGCATTTCAGGAATTATTTGCAAAGGCTGTAGAACGTTGGACGTCGGGCGAGCACGATGATGATTATATCGAATCGTGGAATAACTTTACTGGGCGTTGCACTCGGGCTTTAGAGGATCTAATAACCAATGCTGCGGGCAAAAATGTTGTGGTATTTACCTCGGGTGGCCCCGTCACTGCGATTGCCCAACACTGTTTGGGATTAAGCCATGACAAAGCGTTCGAATTAAATTGGACCTTGCTCAATGCTGGAATATCGCAATTACTCTATAACCGCGAAGGCAAAGTTAGCCTAGCCTCGTGTAATGAACATCATCACTTAGCCAGTGCTGGTAAACAGTATCTGACCTATCGTTAAAACTAGGAAACATATATGAACCCAACGAGCTTATTTGATCTTACTGGCCGCGTAGCTTTGGTAACAGGCGCTAGCCGAGGCATTGGTGAAAGCATTGCAAAATTACTCGCCGCTGCAGGTGCGCATGTGATTGTTTCTAGTCGTAAGATCGACGATTGCCAAGTGGTTGCTAATGCCATTGACGAAGCCGGTGGCAGCGCTGAAGCCTTGGGGTGCCATATTGGCGAGATGGATCAAATTGAAGCGTGTTTTAGCGCGATAGAAGCTAAGCATGGCAAGTTGGATATTTTAGTTAATAACGCTGCTGCTAATCCATATTTTGGTCATATTTTAGATACCGATTTAGGCGCTTACAGTAAAACCGTTGATGTAAATATTCGCGGTTATTTCTTTATGTGCGTTAAAGGCGGTAACTTGATGAAGAAAAATGGCGGCGGCACTATTATCAACGTTGCTTCCGTTAATGGCGTTGTGCCGGGTGATTTACAAGGTATTTATTCCATTACTAAATCTTCAGTTATAGCGATGACAAAGGCGTTTGCAAAAGAATGCGCGCAACTGGGTATTCGTGTGAACGCCTTGTTGCCCGGTTTAACGGATACTAAGTTTGCCAGTGCGCTAACAAAGAATGACGCTATTTTGAAACATGCAATGATGCACATTCCGATGAAGCGTGTTGCCATGCCGGAAGAAATGGCGGGTACGGTTTTGTATTTAGCATCAGATGCCGCAAGCTACACAACAGGTACTTGCATTAATGTCGATGGTGGTTATTTACTGGTGTAATCTGGTAGCCTAAACACTTCAATAGAAGCTGAGCGTCGTTAGATCCTCAGCTTTTTTTATAAATAAAAAAGGGACATTATGCGATCACTAACCTACGTCGCCGTTGGATTCGGCGTAATTATCGGTGTGGCTTTATTGCTGCCTTCTCCGATTAACTCTGCGGCGACGACACCCTCAACGCCCCAATTGCTGGACGGTGCCTATGCGCCTAACGACATGTTGCAGTCGGCACAAATGACTCTTCTTCCAGCAGGCGTGCATGGTGGTGAAGATGTCGCACTCGATAGCAATGGCTGCCGGTATACTGGTGTCGATGATGGCAGCATTCTGAAACTCTGCACTGGCGGTGAGGAGGCTGATCGTTGGCAAACGGTTGCGAATACTCAAGGCCGTCCCCTTGGGCTGGCCATGACGCCGAGCGACGAACTTATTATTGCTGATGGTGTTCGTGGTTTATTGAAGTGGACGCATGAGGGGACATTGCAAGTATTAGCAGACCATTATCAGGGCGAGGCATTAGGCGTTGTTGATGATGTCGATATCGGTAATGACGGTACGATTTATTTCTCGGATGCTAGTACGCATTGGCCATTAGCGCAGTATTTAAATGACGCACTCGAAGCCCGCCCTAGTGGCCGTTTATTTGCGTTTAAACCGAGCGGAGAATTAACCTTGTTGGCGGATGATTTAGCCTTTGCAAATGGTGTCGCAGTGAGCAGCGATCAGTCATTTGTGTTGGTCAATGAAACCTATCGTTATCAAATTACCAAAGTGTTTCTAACAGGCGATAGAAAAGGCGAGAAAGCGATTTTTGCTGATGGATTGCCGAGCATTCCCGATGGCATTGCGCGTGCTGGCGATGGCAGTTTTTGGGTAGCTATGTATGCTCTGCGCAGCCCCGTTTTAGATGCGCTGCATCCGTATCCTTGGATAAAAAATCAGATGGCCAAATTACCCAGTTGGCTATTACCTGTGCCACCTGCGTACGGTTTAATTGTACATTTTTCTGAGCAAGGCGAAGTATTGCAAAGTTTACATGACAGAGCGGCGGTTACGGTGGGTAATGTGACCTCGGTACAACCTGAAGACGATGGTTTACACCTAGGCACCCTGCATTCAGGTGCCATTGGTGTGCTTAGATTCTAGGCTTATGAACAATCAGTTTGCGATAGAGTGGACTGATTGTTTGCTGTTATCTTCTTCTGTGCCGTTACTCTCTTCCGCGTTGTTGTTGGTAATTGGGCGGCTTTGAACGCTGGCAGCATTACTGTTAAAACCACCGATCACACTAATAACAAAATCGACATTAGCGCGGTCTGTATCCGTCAGTTCAATTATTTGTTCTGCTCCTAAGCTCGGGTAGGCACCACAAGTTTCCCCGCTTTGGCAAATCAACAAATCGACATCAATATCAGAACCCGCATTAATGATATAACGACCGGGTTTTAGGTCGGTGAATTGATAATTACCGTTGCTATCACTTTGTGTCTCGGCGACAACATCTTCGTTTTCGCTGTCGGCATCGAGTAATAAAATGTACTGCTGCGTCATGCCTCCACCGCTCACGACCTCACCCACCTGCATAGTGACGCTGATTGACAAGGGGTAACCGCTGTCGGGGGTAACCGTAATTGTTGCGTCATAAATACCATCGATCAAGTTGGTACGGTCAAGGGTGACGCTGTAGCTGCCCAGCCCATTAGCATCGACGCTACTAGACGACACTGTTAGCCAGCTAGCATCGTCAGTGACGCTAGTGATCATAGGATCGGTAGAGTCTTGGTTGGCATTGCTAACGATAAAGTTCGCGCTGTCATCCGTACCTAAGCTGAGGCTATTCGGTGAAGATTCCAACACGGGAGTGGAACTGCTAGTGCCGCCAATATTTTGTGCCGCGACAACTGCTTTATAGGCATTGATAACGCCGTATCCAAATTCGTTATTACGTCCGCTTTGATCTGTTAGCTCTCCTGCTGTAAGCGCATTATCGACTTGTACGGGTGTTAGATTGGGATTGACGGCTTTCATCAACGCCAGCACGCCAGCCACATGCGGGGTCGCCATTGAGGTGCCCTGTTCTAAATAGTAAGAGGCAACACGAGCGCCACTGGCGTCATTGACGGAAGTACTTAATATGCCATCGGATTGTCCATCGGCATTACGATCAGCCGTTAGATCACCCCCAGGTGCTGCTACGTCGATTTTACTACCGGAGTTGGAGTAATAAGCGATATTGCCATCAGGACCGATGGCGCTAACCGATATCACACCATTGTAGGAGGCGGGATAGGATAGCTCGGAGCTGCCATCGTTACCGGCAGCTGCGACAATGATGACACCTGCATTACGCGCCGCGGTAATGGCATTTTGCTCGGCGGTTGATGCACCGTAGCTACCTAAACTCATATTGATGATGTCGGCTTTCTGGTTGGGCACTGTGCCGCTATTGTTACTTAACCCTGCTGCATAGCGAATCCCTTGGATGATATCGCTGGATTCCCCACCTTGGATGCCGAGCACGCGCACCGGCATAATTTTAGCGCTCCAGCTAACTCCAGCGCCGCCAGTATTGTTGTTGGTTTCCGCTGCGACCGTGCCACTGACATGTGTACCATGCCATGAGCTACCGCCCCGCTGAGTGCTGTCACCGGGATCATCAGGATTACTATCAATACCGTTACCGTCGTTGGCATTAGTGCTGTCTGAAATGAAGTCATAACCACTCACCAATTGGTTACTTAAATCGGGGTGCGCGAGAAATACTCCAGTATCGAGTACGGCAACAATGACATTGCCGCCGCCAGCACGGCTGCCAGTGGTGATATCCCATGCTTGAGGCAGGTTGATGTCGTTGTAGTGATATTGATTACGATATAAAGGGTCGTTGGGTGTTCGCAGCGCATGGCGAATATAGTTTGGCTCAGCAAACTCAACGTCTTCGCGTTCGTTTAAGCGTTTGATATCAATCAGGGTTTGCCTTGCGCGAGCTAGCTCAGGATTGAAAGCTTGTAGTGGTGTTAGCGCCGCGGCTTGAATGCGCGCCATTTTAACCTTGGCCGGATACTCGCTGGAGTAATGGTCGGCATTCAACCGCGTTGTACCTAATGCACGGCTGTGCGTTTCTGCTGACGCCTTTATACCTGATAGGGCTTTCGCATTAGCCGCTGAGCTATTGTCCTTCCACTGCACTATGGCTTGATCGAGTACGAAAGGCGTTAAACTATTGCTATTGGATGCACTGGTAATACTGGTATCTGCTGGTTGAATACGTAGTACGTATTTAGAGATGCCGCTATAAGCATAAACATTGATTAAATACTCACCATCGGCAGGAACGATGATTTCTTCAAACTCAGATTCATTGAGTGAGCTTAAAATTGAGGTTTCTAGAGGAGGTTTAAATAGATAAAGATCTAAGTCGCCACTGTACGCCGATCCGGTATTATTACCTTCATAATCAACCACTTGCAGCGTTATTTTTTGCCCCGCTTGGAGGCTAACCGAGAAGTAATCATCTTCATCGGCATCGTTATTAAAACGCTCGTAATCGCCGGAATCACTGGCGGCTGCAAAAGTCGGCACCGCCGAGGCAAAGCCATGTACCGTCACGCGGTTAGGGATACTTTGTGGTGTCGATGGATCATTGTTAGACGCATAGGTTGCCAAGCTATCGTTAACATCGGAGTCGGTGACTGTGTTAACCGGAATACTTAACTGGCCCGACAAGCTTAAGCCAGAGTCGCTGCTACTACCGCCACCAGATTTACAGCCGATAAGTGCGCAAGCTAAGGCAATCGAAAGAGTGATACGAGCGGGTGTAATCATTAACTTCTCCACAAGCTTGGCGAAACACTTAAGCAAGCTCGGTTATATGACATACGTCTTAACAGAGGAATTGGATGCCTTTCCCTCATGATATCTATACGTAACAAATTGAATAACTGTTTCAATGTTAGGCATTTTACCGAGCTGGCGCAGTATCTTTTTCGGTTTTATCCGTTTTTCATCAGCCTTTTGCCTTATGGCACTTCTCAGTTGCTTTTATTAGTCTGAATAAAATGACGCCAGCAAGGAATGCCAATGTCACTCGCCAAGGTCTATACCCGCGCACAATTGGGTATTGAATCGCCCCAAGTCCAAGTTGAAGTTCACCTATCGAATGGTTTGCCCTCGTTGAGTTTGGTCGGCATGCCCGAGACCGCCGTGCGCGAATCAAAAGATCGCGTGCGCAGCGCCATCATTAACAGCCAGTTTGAATTTCCGGCAAAGCGCATCACCATTAATTTGGCCCCTGCGGATTTACCCAAAGAAGGCGGTCGTTATGATTTAGCCATTGCTTTAGGGATTCTTGCCGCCTCTGATCAAATCCCCGCCGATGCTTTAGAAAAATACGAGTTTATTGGTGAGCTGGCCTTAAGTGGTGCTTTACAGCCGGTATCGGGTGTTTTGCCCTCAGCGTTACAGTGCACAGAAAAACAACGGATTTTGATGATTATGCAGTATATTTACGCGGTTTATTTACGATAGCTACCAGCATATTATCTTGTTGTATCGTAAGCGCTCAAACAACCCCATCTACCAATTAGATAACCGCCAGTTCTATATTTTCCGGCAGCAGTTTTTCAATATCGTCCACCGTTTCACAGTGCGGTAATCGCGTCAGTACCGTACGTAAATACGCTTAAGGCTCTAGGTCGTTCGCTTTGGCGGTTTCTATCAGGCTGTACACCAATGCCTAGCGCTAGGTTAAAAGAAACAAATGACGCAATGTGCACAGTAACTTATGCATTGTTCCGGTTACCCGAGCAAATGTCTGCAAATTCTCGTAACTCACTGGCCATCACGCCTGCGGAAAAGCATCTCGAAGGTGTCCACTACCTACACACAAGTTATCCACACCTGATAATGTGATAACCCCAACATCTTGGGGTTGAATTCCCCTAGACACCGCATTATCTTGGTATGCATTGCAACGGAGGCGGTTTATTGAAAAATCTGTCGAAGATCAATGAGGGGATAAGTTATCAACAGTTACTCGGGGTTGTATCCCCTTCGTCTCCAAATTATCTTGATGCGTAGAGTTTTAAGGAAATAAATTTTAAAGGAAAAAACCCCTCCCTATTTCTAGAGAGGGGGGGGGTGCTACATGACATAAGTTGAAAAACAAAACTTTCTAGCCGTGTGTTGTCGCGGGCTTGAAAACATTGGGAATCATAACGCCACATAGTCTTCGCAAGCTAACGTTATCATTTCCTATGTAGAGAGTGGAACTGTATATATATCCAGTTGTGTACATTGACTACAATCTCTCGCCAACAAAAGTCGACAACAAAACTAACATTTTGGAGATGTCTTATGACTAATTCTCGTAGAGAAGCTCCTGAAGGTTACCGCTGGGTTTGTTGTCCTCGTCGACGCGTTAAAAACTCAGATCGTTACCTTGAGGCAAGTGACTACGGTTATGAAGCATGGTGCTTTTTAGTACCTAGCCGCTAATCGTCAGGGTTAGGGTCGAATCTCGGCCCTAGTCTTTACCTTAGATCTATTTACTCTTAAGGGGTAATAACAATGGGCAATAAGCGTAAAACATTCGATACATATCGAGATAGCAACACTGGTCTGTTTATTACAGAAGATGAAGCTAAAAATAAACCTAGGTCTACTTGGGTAAAGGAAAGAGTTCCAAAGCCCAATCAAGGAATAGGTAAGTAGTCCAGTCGCCCTCTTTCTATTTTAGTTGGAGGGCGCTGATCATTGGCCGCCGCTTAGATAGGCACCGCCGAGGCGAAGCCATGTACCGTCACGCGGTTAGGGATACTTTGTGGTGTCGATGGATCATTGT
>OJAY01000051.1_pt1 | contig 71655 bp, 51 predicted proteins | sample 1590331 | NCBI WGS metagenome assembly OJAY01 (sample SAMN05416835, study PRJEB24817) | seawater metagenome | isolation source: Sea water | place: Canada:Atlantic | collected 2013-07 | reverse complement strand
GAAAAGCGTCACCAAGAACGGCTGGGAAGTGTCTAATGAACTGGTGGCGATTCAAAAGCCTACTGGCTACCTGAGTCAAATGATCAGGTGAGGTTATGAACGTGAATCAGGAACTCAGTTCCTTCGTTACCTGACCGCGTAACCTCCAGATCCAAACCCAGTCGCTCGCAAACCAATCGGACGATCAGTAACCCAAAGGTAGCGTTGCTGAAATCTCCGGCCTTGAAGTTGTTAGAGCTGGACGCAGCACCAGAATTCAGGTGCTCAGCTACTTTTATCGGAAGCCCAGATCCGAAGTCTCGCACTGAAATTCGGTTCCCAATCATTCTAACCTCCACTTCGGCACGGGTGTGTCGAAGTGCATTTTGCAACAGGTTACGCATTAACATACCCACTAGGATGGGATGTGTTGTAACTTTGAACCCCGGGCTGTTGTTATAAACCGTGATTCGTCCGGCCTGATCCAGGTACCCATGTTCAAGGTCATCAATAGTGTTCTGGACAAGCTCTTGCAGCACAATGGTTCTCGCTTCGCTTTCGAACGCTTCCCTGCGAGCAAGTTCGAGCAAAACCTCCGTATCGTCGCGCATGGTCTGCATAGCACGGCGAATACGGGTAAGCGTTTTCTGATCCGCCGACGACAAACTTTGTCGTTGTTCCAGTACATTCAAAGCCCCACCAATAACGGCCAACGGCGTACGCAGCTCATGACTGGCTAGTTTCACAAATGATTTCTCACGCTCGATGTGATCTTCAAGCTCAGATAGGAAGCGGTTAAATGCCTGAGCAATGTTGCAAAACTCTTGGTCACGGTAATCCGTGGTAATTTGCAGCATAGACGAACCGGGTGTTGTGTTAAGGACTTCACGAGTTAACTTCTTGAAAGGGCGTACCAAGTACCTGGCTGCTGTGTGGGCAACAATAGAACCAATCAGGAACATGAAACCAGCGACACCAGCCAGAGCTAGCTGAACCAAGGTCTCACGACTTTCCATAATCGTAATATCCTGGGCCAAGAAAAGCTTGCCATCGGGGAATTCCAACTGCTCTCCCAGTATCAGTAGTGTTGTCTGGCCTATCTCTACTTCTTGGGAAAATGGCAAATGGCGACTACGGAAATATTCTGGGAGTAAAGCTTCTGCCTCGCCTTCAGGCAAGAAAATGGCCTCCAGCTGTGCTGTTTTTATTGGCTGAAAGCGTCCTTCCCGGATTTGCTCCGTGAAATACTCGGCCTCCTCCTTGAGCTCCAGATCAAGAATGGTGTCCTCAACATCATGAACAAACACCTCAACAATAATCATTGAGGTTGCTGTGGAGGCGGCAATCAGGAAAAACAGAGTTCGGGCCAGGCGCTGGGTCAAGGATGAATTCACAGTGTACCCGCGCGCGTTTTCTCTGGGCCTTCAAGGCTGTATCCCCGCCCATGGATGGTTTTTACTAGGCTGTTACCCAGGCCTGCCTGCAGGGATTTTCGAAGAGTATAGATGTGGGTACGAAGGCTGTTTTCCATTTCCCCATGGCGAGTTCCCCATAAAGCATCACTCAATGCTTCATGGCTGAGAAAACTAGGGTATGCACGAACCAACAATTCAAATAGGCGAGCAGGTGTGCCGGACAAGGCCGTTTTCAACCCATTCAATTCTACTTCCAACGCTCCAGGATCGAACAGAATATCACCCGCTCTCAGGATCGGCCTCTGCGGTGCAAAGCGCCGGTGCAGAGCTTCAACCCGTAGTTGCAACTCACGCAACTCGAATGGCTTCACGAGGTAATCATCTGCACCGTAATCAAAACCTTTTTCTTTGTCGGGCAGCCCCCCCAGTGCCGTCATCAGAATGACAGGAGTCTGACACTGCAGGTCGTTGCGGATACGTTTGCAAATATCATAGCCATTCACACCGGGCAGCATCAGGTCGAGCACGATAACGTCATAGCTTTGCGTAGCAAGCAGATGCAATGCGGTCAAACCATCTGGAGAAAAGTCCAGTATGTAACGATCTTCACCCAGAAACTCGAACAGGTTTTCTGCAAGGTCTACCTGATCTTCAACGATTAATAGTCTGAGCTGTGGTTGGTTAGGTGTCACTCAAGTCAACTCCATTGGCATCAGATACCGATTGCTGGTCGTGCGGCAACCCGGCAATTACCAACAATTGATAGCGTCTATTTTCCATGACCTTTTGAACGGAAGAGGCTAAGCCAGCCACTTTTTCGGCTGGCCAGGTTCTGGGAACTACAACATACAAATGCTGATACGTCTCGGACATCTGTAGGTTGTTCAATCCGCCCTTTGTCATTTCCAAAGCGGCTCCACCTGAATAGAATCGGGCTGAAAATGGCAGGTCATCCAGATAGATCAACGGGCTATCGTCAGCTGTCCGGGTTAACTGATAATAGCTTACCAGCTCTTTCTCTGTTTTGAGTGATTGCCAACCCGTAGCGGTAAGACCAACGAACACGGTCAGTAAAATCGGCGCCAATGCCACCAAACCACTCCGTAAGCATGCCAATCGGAAAGACTGACATTCCGAAGCCCAACGGCCAACCAAAATAGCTGTAAACGGCAATGACGGTAATATGTAAGTCCAGAGTATATTGCCTGCGAACGTGAAGAACAGCATGGGAGCCAGTGCGCTGACCAATAAAAAGCTGACACAGGGACTTGATATTGTCTTGCTTACGATACCGCGCTTTTCCCCCCTGAACCATGCAAGTGCCAAACTCACCAGCGCAACGATGCCCCACGGGAACGAAGCCCATAACCAGAACATCCAGATCATGCCTTTGGGCTGGTTATGGGCACTGCCGTAGAGATCTCCCGCCCATCCGGGATCCAGAAATCGTCGAATATGCTCTCCTACGAGAAAATAATCCAGAAACCCTGGGGTTTTCAGTTCAGCTACTATGTACCAAGGGCAAACCAAAACGGCCGTCATCAAAATGCCTCGCCACCAAGGCAGCCGCCCAAGGTTATTGGCCGCCTCCCGCCACGAAATGGATAACCAAAGTACGATGGGGATCCCGATCAGAACGAGGGCCAGCGGCCCTTTGGACAGAAGCCCGATCACCATTCCAAGAAAAAAAAGCCATCGCCACAACCCTCCCTCTCCTGCCATCACCAAACAGAAGCTGACGAGAGTAAGGGTAGTACCCAATGCAAAAAAAGCATCTGTCATAACGGCGCCGGCGCTGATGTAAGTGAGCGTCATGGTTACAAAAACCAAGCAACTCCATTGAGCAACCTGCACACTCCAAATTTTCCGCGCCAGTCGCCAAACAAGCCACACCATAGCGAGCGTTGCCAACCATGCCGGAAACCTCAGCGAGAACTCCGAAATACCAAATATCTTGATGGCTGCCGCCTCAGCCCAGAACGACAAGGGCGGTTTACCCCAAAAAGGAACGCCGGGCTCGAACCACGGCGTAATCCAGTCACCAGTTTCCGCCATCAGGCGGGCAATTTCCGCGTAACGCGGCTCGGTGGTATCCGAAAAAGGGAAAAATTCCATGCCTATGAAACGACTAACCAGCACGGCAGCGAGTATCAACAGCCAGACGTTAAAGCTCTTTGACATATCGCATTCCCGTTGTTTTACGTTGCGCCTGTTGGCCTGTGCCACTCCGATTTTCAATCACCTCATCAATCAGGTACACAGGGCGCTGCTTTGATTCCATGTAAGTCTTGCCGACGTACTCACCCACAATGCCCACACTCATCAACTGAATACCGCCTAGAAAGCTGATGATGGCCACCAGCGAGGGGTAACCGCTGGTGGCATCGCCTAGCATGAGTGTCTTGACTACAATCCACACACCGAATACCGCGCCCATGCTGGCAGCGATTAGTCCGATCAAAGTTGCCCAGCGTAAGGGCGATATAGAAAACGACGTTAGCCCTTCCAGTGCTAATCCGACAAGCCCAGGGTAATCCCATTTTGTTTCGCCTGCCGCTCTGGGTTCACGATCATATTGGATGACTTGAGTCGACATACCGATCCAGGCAAACAAGCCTTTCATGTAACGGTTGCGCTCTTTCAGCAGCAACAATGCGGTAACGGCCTTGCGGCTGATCAATCGAAAGTCACCGGTATCTACGGGAATATTTGTTCTACTAGTTCGGTTCAGCAGTCGATAGAAGAGATGAGCACTCCATCGTTTGAACGCAGTTTCTCCTGCCCGTGAGCGGCGCTGCATCAGGACAACATCAATACCCGACTCCCAGCATTCGACCATCGCCGGAATTTGCTCAGGTGGATCTTGCAAGTCTGCATCCAAAACAATCACCGCATCGCCTTTAGCGTGTTCCAGCCCTGCGGTCATCGCGGCCTCTTTGCCGAAATTTCGACTCAACTTGATTAGCCGGATGCCGGGCGTTCGACCAATAACGTTGCGGATATATTGGGCGCTTCCGTCGTCACTGCCATCATCTATCAGCACGATTTCCCAGTACAAGTCCAGGGAGAAAAGCACAGGTAGAACGCGCTCAAAGAAAAGAGGCAGCATCGAGCGTTCGTTGTACAGCGGCACTACCAGTGACAACAGCGGCCTATCAAGAGGACCATCAAAAAGCATGACTGGCAACTCAAAGCGTTTGTTCATGGAAAATCAACCTCTGGTAGACGATATAATTCAGTGCAGCGACAAGCCCCGTGGTCACTATTTGTGACAAGGTGACAGGAAGGGCTAATACGTGATTGAGCAGAAAAAATAAGACGATATTGCAGAACCATGCGCCAAGACAGGATCCTATATAGCGCCACAGCGTGGCCCTGTGAGGGCCGGCATTGCGAAATGCCAGGCGCCGCTGAAGGGTGTAATTCAGCACCGCGCCAGACACGCTTCCACTAGCGGTTGCCAGAATGGGGTCAAGCCCGATGGCGATCAATGCTGCCATTACAAGCCAGTGGAACAGCGTAGCAATGCCTCCGGCCGCCACAAATCCCTGCAGTTGGCGAGGAAAGACTGTGTTCATTAGCAAACCCACCACATTGACGACTATAAAAAAGTCGACCTGACATTGAGTGAGTACAATGACCCACCCTGTGTAACAATTCTGTGGAGGTTTTATCAGGAAAACGTCAAAACGTGAGATGTAGTGGTCTAAACGGCTTAGCAAATTTTGAGATATCTCCTACGAGCATTTGCCCCCGTTGTGTTGAGCACGGGGTCCCATAGCCCCAGCCTGCTATGGGTAAGGAGAACGCTATGAGCAACATGGCGAAACCCACTCTTCTCATAATGTAGTGGTCAACTAATCCTGGACAATAATTGAGGTTTTTCTTCGGCCACAGTGGTGGCGATTCCAGTCGTCCAAAATGGCAACCAGAGAGGTACCCATGAGCAGCAAACGCTATCCCGAAGAATTCAAGATTGAAGCGGTTCGTCAGGTGACGGATCGTGGTCACAGTGTGGCCCAAGTGGCCGACCGGCTCGGCGTCACCACCCATAGCCTGTACGCCTGGATCAGAAAGTTTGGCCCGGATTCCGAGCAGCATCAGGCTAAGACCGATGACCTGGCAGAGATCCGCCGGCTCCAGAAAGAGCTTAACCGCGTTACCGAAGAGCGTGACATCCTAAAAAAGCCGCGGCGTACTTCGCCAGTCAGTCCGATTGAGGTACGCCTTTATAAAGAAGCATAGCGAGCGATGCTTCCTGCTGGACGTTCACCCCAGCGGCTTTTATGCCTGGCAACGGCAACCTCGTTTAAATCGCGGGGCAGCATGAATGATGCCCTCCGTGCAAGCCAAACGGCTTCATTCGACCTACATATAAACTCGGTAATGGGCAGACAGAGATAGTCCCTCCTAAAAACCATCCAGATCTCCCCATGAATCCTCTCCCATATCGCTATATCATGACCGCCCACTGATTCATTACCCCCATGGAGGACCTGTGACCGCGGACCTAAGCCAACATACGCCGATGATGCATGGGTGTGCTTAGGTTGATTCTAGCTGCTTGAGGAAATATCTTGATAGTTTGCTATACCAAACCTTACACCTGCGGCCTGGATTGTGGCGGATACGGATGGATCGGTATAGACAACCAAGAGAACTGCCGCACACAGCGGCAGACGCAGTGGTAGTAAGACGTAAAACCCAAGGGCAATTGAGTATAGCGGGCACGAGTTATGGGTAGTCTCCCTTCTTTCCCATACCTTAAAGATACCGGGCATAAGAATAGTCTTATACCACTAAGAAACTACAAAGCATCCAAGCCATCCCCAATTCACAGGCAACCCCAATTAGGTTCGGCAGGAGATCACCCGATTGGTACGCACCCCTAATTACGGGCAGGAGAAGAACCCGAAAGACCTAACGAATTAATCGCAGAAGCCAAGTTCAACGAGAAAGAATATGATCAACACCAGAAAAACCAAAGCATCCCAGAATTTCATCTATTTCATCAATACTAACCTTTCTCTCTTCATACATATATCTCAAAACCCCATATCTAGCATGCTCAGCATTCCTAGAAGAAATAAAGTTATACAAATGCATAGACCCTGTTGGACTATAATCCTGCATGCTAATCATTTCATCAAAAACAGTATCCAAAAAAACTTTTCCTTTTTTTGACTCCAGCATATAAGGATTAACCACATAAGAAGAAATTTCACTCGCCACTTTTTTATCTCTATCCATCAAAGACAAAAAACTCTCACCATATAAATCGTCTATGCCTGCATCATTTAAAAGCTGATCAAGCGATTCAGCATCAGATTCAGCGAATGTGCTCCCTGCGTATTTTCTTTCAATATCAAGGCATGTTTGATCCGCATCGGATACACTGGAAAGCGAAAAAAATAATAGTCCAACAGGAAGCAACCTCATCATCAACCCTAAATACCTGAAAATAAATGAACACTACAGCCTGAATTTCCCCAGTTAACACTATGCGCAAAATCATGGACCGAACCAGACCCCCAAAGCTTATCCATAAAGCCAACGGTATTATATATTACATTAACTTTATTCGGTGATACTGTGCTGCTTCGAGAACAAGAGCTGACCCATTTACACCGTAAGCTTCAATTTTTCCAGCCACGTAGTCTGTCAAAGATGGTGCAGATAACACCCGCAAGTGTTGGTCCAGGTATGTTTTCATTGTGAGCAAATTGAAAGTGTTATTTAAATCGCACACCATCAGGGTCAGGCCTCCCATTTCCCATACAGGCTATCCGATATATCTCCAAGAATAATCAACTGAATCGCCACCAGTTTGCTACACCTTTCAGCCATCCAAAATGGCAACCAGAGAGGTACCCATGAGCAGCAAACGCTATCCCGAAGAATTCAAGATTGAAGCGGTTCGTCAGGTGACGGATCGTGGTCACAGTGTGGCCCAAGTGGCCGACCGGCTCGGCGTCACCACCCATAGCCTGTACGCCTGGATCAGAAAGTTTGGCCCGGATTCCGAGCAGCATCAGGCTAAGACCGATGACCTGGCAGAGATCCGCCGGCTCCAGAAAGAGCTTAACCGCGTTACCGAAGAGCGTGACATCCTAAAAAAGCCGCGGCGTACTTCGCCAGTCAGTCCGATTGAGGTACGCCTTTATAAAGAAGCATAGCGAGCGATGCTTCCTGCTGGACGTTCACCCCAGCGGCTTTTATGCCTGGCAACGGCAACCTCGTTTAAATCGCGGGGCAGCATGAATGATGCCCTCCGTGCAAGCCAAACGGCTTCATTCGACCTACATATAAACTCGGTAATGGGCAGACAGAGATAGTCCCTCCTAAAAACCATCCAGATCTCCCCATGAATCCTCTCCCATATCGCTATATCATGACCGCCCACTGATTCATTACCCCCATGGAGGACCTGTGACCGCGGACCTAAGCCAACATACGCCGATGATGCAGCAATACCTCGGCATTAAGGCCGAACACCCGGACCAGCTGGTGTTCTACCGCATGGGGGATTTCTATGAGTTGTTCTTTGGCGATGCGCAGAAAGCGGCGCGACTGCTGGATATCACCCTGACCCAACGCGGTCAAAGTGCCGGCAAGCCGATTCCCATGGCCGGCATTCCCTACCACGCGGCGGAGAACTATCTGGCGCGGCTGGTGAAGCTGGGCGAATCCGTGGCCATTGCCGAACAAATCGGTGACCCGGCGCTGGCCAAGGGGCCGGTGGAGCGCAAGGTGGTTCGCATCGTCACGCCCGGTACGGTGAGCGATGAGGCCTTACTGGAAGAGCGTCGGGATAATTTATTGTGCGCGGTTTTCGACCATAATAATCAATACGGTTGCGCCAGCCTGGATTTGGCCGCCGGGCGTTTTGTCGTCACTCAAGTAGAAGGTGCAGAGCAATTACAGGCCTTGCTGGAGCGCTGGTCGCCAGCGGAATTGTTGATCAGTGAAGAGCATGGTCTGCCAGGGCGCTGGTCCGATCGACCGGGTACTCGTAAACGCCCGAGCTGGGAGTTTGATGAAGACGCTGCCCGTCGCCAGCTGTGCCAACAGTTCCAGGTGCAGGATCTGGCCGGCTTTGGTGAGCCGTCTCCCGTGGCGGTTTCCGCCGCTGGCGCACTGCTTGGCTATGCCAAGGAAACCCAGCGCGGCGAACTCCCACATATCACCGGCCTAACAGTAGAAAGCTTTGATGATGCGGTCGCCATGGATGCGGCCACCCGCCGTAACTTGGAGCTGACTGAAACCCTGGATGGCCAGGAGCAACACACCCTGGCCTGGGTGCTGGACAGCACCAAAACGGCCATGGGCGCGCGCTTGCTTAAACGCTGGGTACACCAGCCATTGCGCAACCGCACCACGCTCACCCAGCGGCAGGACCAGATCGACGCCCTGCGTCAGGGCTGGTGCTTTGAGTCCGCCCGCGATGTGCTTAACGAGATCGGCGACATGGAACGCATTCTCGGCCGGGTGGCGTTACGTTCTGCTCGCCCTCGGGACCTGACGCGCCTGCACGCCAGCCTCAAAGCGCTGCCGCCTCTAATCGGCACCCTACCCGCCGCCGATTGTTTTTGCGAATTGATTGAGCGCATCGGCCAGTTTCCGAACCAGGTGGAATTGCTGGGCACGGCGGTGATCGAGAATCCGCCCATGCTGATACGCGACGGCGGCGTCATTGCTCCCGGTTACAGTGAAGAGCTCGATGAGCTGCGTTCCATCAGCGAAAACGCCGGTGCGATTTTAGTGGATATCGAAACCCGCGAGCGCGAACGTACCCAGCTTTCCACCCTGCGCGTGAAGTACAACCGCGTGCATGGCTATTACATTGAGCTGTCGCGACGCGAGTCCGATCAGGCGCCGGAGGATTATCAACGCCGTCAAACACTGAAAAATGCTGAACGGTTTATCACTCCCGAACTGAAAGAATTTGAGGACAAGGCCCTGTCCGCCTCCAGCAAAGCTCTAGCGCTGGAGAAACGCCTCTACGAAGCACTACTGGAAAAAGTGGCCGCCGACCTGCACGCCCTTCAGCGCAGTGCTGCCGCCGTGGCCGAGCTCGATGTGCTGGCATCGCTGGCCGAACGGGCCGAAGCACTCAACTGGGTGCGCCCACAGTTAGTAGATGACGAAGCGATCATCGAAATTGTGGATGGCCGTCACCCGGTGGTGGAACAGGTGCTAGACGACGCGTTCGTTCCTAACAGCCTGCACTTAGACAATGCCCGCCGTATGGTGATCATTACCGGCCCCAACATGGGCGGTAAATCCACCTACATGCGCCAAACCGCCCTGATCGCGCTGCTCGCTCACCTTGGCAGCTGCGTGCCGGCGGCCAGTGCCCGCATCGGTAGCCTGGACCGGATCTTCACCCGCATTGGCTCGTCCGATGATCTGGCCGGTGGCCGCTCCACCTTTATGGTGGAAATGTCAGAAACCGCCAACATCCTCAACAACGCCACCGCCCAAAGCCTAGTACTGATGGACGAGATTGGCCGCGGCACCAGCACTTTTGATGGCCTGAGCCTGGCCTGGGCTGCCGCCGAGCACCTAGCGCGCAATCTCAAGTCGTTTACCCTGTTCGCCACACACTACTTCGAGTTGACTCAACTACCAGAGCAACTGCCGGGCATCTACAACGCACACCTGACCGCCAGCGAACACGATAACCGCATTGTCTTTCTGCACCGAGTACAAGAAGGACCGGCCAGTCGCAGTTACGGTCTTCAGGTAGCCCAACTGGCGGGAGTGCCGAGCAGCGTGATCCATAGAGCCGGTGAGAAATTACGCGAGTTGGAACAAAGCAAACCGCTGGCGCCTTCAGCCACTCCCCCCAGCAGCTATGCCGCCCCATCACCGGCGGCGGCTCCGGCCCAGGCCTCACTATTCAACGAACCCAATGCGATCGAGCTGGCGCTGACCGATCTAGACCCAGACGAGCTGACACCAAAGCAAGCCCTGGAGGCGCTATATACATTGAAAAAGCTGACTTAAGCCCTCTTAGAGACGCTGCAGAGCAACCTAAGTGGGCGCGAGCTGCCAGCGCGCATAGAAAGAGTGTTGGCGCTATAACCTTATATCAACACTCCGTTTGCCTGCCTCAGGGCATATCGCTAGACTAGCGCCACCCCAAGCGAGACCGTGCCCGTTGCTGTTATAATCAGTCACTGGCGCTGTATAAATTGAAGACACCTGGCGAGGACAGGATATGACGTTCGTAGTAGGTGAGAACTGCATTAACTGCAAACACACCGATTGTGTGGAAGTGTGCCCGGTAGATTGTTTCTACGAAGGCGAGAATTTTCTGGTCATCCACCCGGACGAGTGTATCGACTGTGCACTATGCGAGCCGGAGTGCCCGGTAAACGCGATTTTTTCGGAAGATGAGCTGCCAGACGACCAGCAAGATTTCCTAGAGATCAACGCGGAGCTGGCAGAGAAGTGGCCGAACATTACGGAAATGAAAGATGCGCCGGACGACGCTGAAGAGTGGGACGGTGTGCCCAACAAGCGGGAGAAACTGATCCGCTAAGCGGATCCTTTTTCTCTGGGCAAAATAAAAGGGCGGCATCCTGCCGCCCTTTTTGCGTCGAGTCATCCTGACTCTTTTGCGCTCACCGCAACATCCTTGTACTGCAATCCCTGCAAATCCTTGTGCCCAACTCCCTGAACACGCAAATACTATATCAACCGGATTTTGCTCTGTGGGTAAAATAAATATTAAAAGTCTGGACGAAAATCACACAAAAGATAAATAACCATTAAAAACAAATACTTAACGATATTTTTCTGCGTTTCAATCCTAAAATCTTGCCAAAAACACCAGTTTATCCTACAGTCTTGTAAGAGATTGCTTACAAGATACCTCACCCAATAACCAGTGCTCGGAGCAAAATGGCTACATCTCGAAGCCAAAAGCCACTCAAACTCTTACATTTCCTCACCGCTCTTTACAGCAAGAGGAAGCACTTCTCGGTAGCATTATTTCCATAGAAACGTGGTGCTACATGGCACCATAGATCGACCAGTATCCCCCCAAGGCGCTAGCAATAGCGCTCACAACACCCCTCTTCCACCCAATTTCGGAAGAGGGTTTTTTTTGCCTAAAATCCGACCAGCCCTGACGATCTTTTTACGCTAGGCAGGCCTGCAGTGCCGTGCAGGCCTGCCTGAATTGCTGTTTTAAACATTCAAGCAAAACGGGAACATTGGCTAACTCACGATTAGACACCGCTAACTCCAGTGCCACGCACACATCTACGACACGGACAGCACCAAGGTTGCTGCTGCTACCTTTGAGGCTGTGCGCCTGGCGGCGAAGAGCCTCTTTATCCTCTGCTTCCAGCGCCTTTTCCATGGCGGCCAGACGTTGCTCACCATCACGCCGGAAGGACTCAACCAGCATCTGGAAATTCTGGCCCATTATCTCCCGCAATTCGGAAACGAGCTCAGCATCGAGGAGCGATCCATCTTGCATCAACCTACCCCGTGATCCTTTACCGCCGCTACCACAGCCACGACAGAAACTCTGTTTGTGTTACAGGCTAGAAATTTAATCAAGTCCAACCCTTCCTCGCACCCACCAACTCAGGACAAGCGACAGGCGGTAAAAGTCCGGACGAGCGAGCCCTGGCAACATCCCTCGCTTCATCCACATCCCATAGCGGCGGCAACACCACTATTTGTTCCGGAGCAAAACAGGCACAACTATCCTGCAGTGCATGGTGACCACCAAAGCGGACACCGTTAAAACGAGCGGCAGACCAGAGCGATGCCTGACTGCTACCCAGAAGCACATAGCCACCATCTTCACTGGCACCAAACACTACAGGCGCGTGCGCGAGTGTATGCAGTGCCTGTTCGAAGTAGGGGCGACCTAGCAGCAAGCAATCACTACCTATCAGCAAAACCCGAGAGAAGTGATCCAATCCATGTGAGAGCGCCCTGGCCATCCGTTCACCAAGATCGCCATCCGACTGTAAATGACAAGACCAGCCACGCACTGTTGCTTCAGCCTTCAACGCCGCATCTGGCTTATCCAGCCACAACTGCACATCGCCAGGAAACTCCTGCGCGGCAGAAAAGGTACGCCACAGCAACTGCTTATAAATCTGCATGGCCCCTTCGGCACCAAAGTTCGGGATCAGCCGTGTTTTTACCTGCCCTGCCTGCAAAGCTCGGGCGAAAATGATCAGCAATGGCGTGTCCGTCAACCCGCATCCCCCCGGTAATAATCCCGATACAAAACATCTGGGCTAGCACCACGCCAGTATCGAAAACGCAACGTCCACATAAGCCAAATAGTGTGCCAGGGGCCGTTGGCTTCCCACCGCCGGCTACTGGTAATTAACGGTGGACGCAAACACAGGGGCCGAGACTGCGCACGCAACCTGCGTGACAGGGCAATATCTTCCATTAATGGCTGGGCGGGAAATCCACCCTGCTCCCAGAATACATCCCGGCGCACAAAGATGGCCTGGTCGCCGGTGGCGATGCCAGTGAGGCGAGAACGCCAGTTCATCATGAAAGCGATTATGCGAAACAGAAAACGCGGCTGACTCAAGCGCACATCGAAACGCCCCCATTGCCCTTTCGGCTGCGCCTCATCCAAGGCCTCACGGTGACGCGAGTCGAGCACGGTATCCGCGTGCACGAACCACAGCCATACGCCAGTGGCACACTTCGCACCGGCATTCATTTGGGCACTACGGCCCGGCTCACTGGTTAGCACCGTATCGGCAATCTGCCGGGCAATACCAACACCATCATCAGTACTGCCGCCATCCACCACAATCAGTTCGTCACCTGCATGCAATGCAGCGCGCACTCTCGCCAGTGACTCGGCCAACACATCGGCCTCATTGAGCACAGGGATGATAACGCTCACCCGACTCATCCCAGCGCGCCACCGCAACTGCTTCCGGCACCGGCGGTGCAGCCAAAGCAATGATCTGCCACATAAATCGGCTCGCCTTCAATATCCTCATCCAGCAGGCTCGACAGATGCTGATGGTTTTCATGATGACCTTGCGGCATATCCAGCATCTGGTTGAAATCACAATCGTAGAGATACCCCTGATAATCCACACTGACCATGGAACGGCACATCAATGCCGGCAAAGTCTCGCGGTTATAACTGTCACGCAGCAGTTGCATGTAGTCGTTGAACTGATTATGGGCCAACAACACCGCGCCGAAACGGCTAATCGGCATATTAGTAATCGTCAACAAATGATTAAAACGCAGACCAAAATGCTCCATCAGCTCGCGCTTGTAATCGGCTTCCAGAGCCTGCTGGGGAGGCGGCAGGGAGGCTCCGGTGGGGTTATAGACAAGATCCAATACTCGATCCTCTCCGTAGCCTTTTTCGTTAAGCCGCCGAATCGCCTCTAGGCTCCCCTGAAACACCCCTTTTCCGCGTTGCTTATTCACGTTCTCTTCGGAATAACACGGCAAAGAAGCCACCACATGCACATGGTGATCGGCCAGAAACTGTGGCAAGTCCTCATAGCCGGGTTCGAGCAGGATGGTGAGGTTACAGCGATCGATAACCTCCACACCGAGTGCATGGCATTCACGCACTAGGTAACGAAAATGCGGGTTCATCTCCGGCGCGCCGCCGGTAAGGTCGATGACCTTGATATCCCGCTTGCGGATCACCTGAAGAACCAGGTCGATAGTGGCCTTATCCATCAGCTCGGTGCGCGTGGGGCCAGCATTCACGTGGCAGTGCACACAACTCAGGTTACACAGATAACCCAAGTTCACTTGCAACACGGACGTTCCATAGCGACGTAGTGACGGAAAATCTGTGCTGCTGCGCACCAATAAATCGTGGGTGTCCTGCATACTTCACCTTTTTCAATTTCTTTAATGCTATCAATTAGATGCAGGCTTGTCGCAAACGTTACGTGAAAGCTTCAAGCAATAGCGGAATGGGCGGAGCGCTACATGTCTCACAACATCACCCAAAGTCGTCGCAACATTAGCCACCATCCCCCGGAACTGGCGCCGCGCGGCAAAATCCTTACAATCTTCACCTCTTTCAGCCCCGGTAGCTCAGTTGGGTGAGTGCGGGGGGGGCCAAAGCGTGCTTTGGCCGAACGAACGCGAAGCGGATACCGCCGCTTTGCCGGCGCCCGCAGGGCGAGTAAGCGCCGATAAAATAGCCGCTTGCTCCCCCCATAACTGGCACCGCGCAGCAAAATCCTTACAATCGTCACCTCTTTCAGCCCCGGTAGCTCAGTTGGATAGAGCAAGCGCCTCCTAAGCGCTAGGTCGGACGTTCGAATCGTCTCCGGGGCACCACCTTTCCTTTTCCTCTGCATCACTTTTTTATGATCATTCGGATCAGCAGCCTTTTCTGTTGGCCGACCTGCTGGTGAGCATTGTGTTTCTGGAGCCGCCTGTCGGTGATAGCCCTGTTCTATAGGGGTCTGATGCTGATCACTAGAGAAAACTATGGGGCGAGCGCCCGCAATCTTGACCCGGTTTTACACCTCAGTGATTTACCCTTTCCACCAAGTCCTCTAAATTGAAGGCCCACGTTGGATAAAAAAGGAATGTCGATGAAATTACTGGGACTGTTACAACTGGCCGTGGCGATCTACGCCATCGTAATGATTCTCCAATCCTCCGCTGAAACCGGCGCCAAAGTATTGTGGGTATTATTGGTACTGATTGTGCCGCTGATTGGCTTAATTATCTGGGCACTGATGGGACCAGGGTCCCCCCTGAAGCGCTAACTTTTTTTCGGGGGTCACCGCGGCCACCGCTCGATTCCCTGCGGATTGCTGCCAGGCACCCAGTGTCTGCAAGTAGCCGTGAGGTAATCCCGTGTGGCCCGCTGGGCTCCTGGGTAACAGGCTCTCGCACAGGGGCATCCGGTTTTTACTGGCCAAGAGGGGGTATGACTTAGATAACCAATGCCCAGCCCCATGTATGCATATACATCCCCACCGCGTCATAGTCACCCAGACAAACGCTGGGCAGGCTCACAACCATCAACACTAGCAATAGCGCAAATGTGCCCCTTCAATCCGGCAGTGCGCGATCAAGACCACACAAATAATCACGCTTTTCTCTAAGCGCTAACTAACCCCCCCTTTTATAAATAGGGCTCCAGCATATGCGCGAGTGCATTACGGACCCGTCGCCAAGGTGCCAACTGCTCAAAACCCACTTGGTCGAACCGCTGAGACAACGCAATACGTTCATCCAGCATTTCATCAATCTGCCCAGCTAACGCCTCCCCATAGCATTCCAGGTCAAACTCAAAATTCAATCGCAGGCTGCGCGCATCCCAGTTTCCCGAGCCCAACATGACCCAGTGCCGGTCCACCGTCATCACCTTGCTGTGGTCGAATGGCGGCGGTGACAGGTACAGCTCCGCGCCTTCCGATACCAACCAGCGCAAAGCATGCAGGCTGGCCCAGTGCACCAGCCGCAGATTATTCTTGCGAGGAATCACAATCTCCACCTGCACGCCTTTAAGCAGCGCCAGTTGCAATGTGGCCAGCAGAGTCAGGTCCGGCACAAAATACGGGGTAACAATGCGAATTCGGGATTCAGCGCTGCCAATGGCCGCGAGCAACGTCATCCGACGTTTATCGAAATCCGCATCCGGCCCAGCACTGATACCCCGGGACTGCACTGCGCCCAGCCAAGCTGGGCCGCAATAACAGGTGTCCAGCAATTCACCACTAGTGAAATACCAATCAGCAGCAAAAGTGCGCAGTAACTGCCCTATTACTGGGCCTTCAATACGGGCATGCAAATCCGTGATCTTTGGCGGCTGCTGTATATAGCCCGCCCGGATATTCATCCCCCCGGTAAACCCATAGCGACGGTCCACCACCATAAATTTGCGATGATTGCGCAGATTCAAATACGGCATGCGCCACGGCGCCAGGGAATACAGAAAACGCTCCACAGGCACCTTGCCACGGCGCAAGCGCCAGACTATCGAAGGCAAGGAATACAGGGCGCCGGCGCCGTCCACCAACACCCGCACCTTGACCCCGCGCGCCACCGCCGCCGAAAGCGCATCCGCCAGCGGCTTGCCGGCAGCATCATTGCCGAAAATGTAGGTCGCCAGATAAATGCTTTCCGTGGCGCTATCGATGGCATCCATCATTGCCTGATAAGCGATGGGCGCATCCAGCAGGGTAATATGATTGCCATCAGTAAGCGGCAGATGTGTCAGCCGCCCCACCAGACGACTAAGGACCTTCAGGTGTTCAAGATCCGGTTCAGGTTCGGCAGCGATACGCCAGCCATCGTTACTGTCGATCAACCCACCGGTTAGCTGACGAGCCCGCCGACGAATGCGATTGACCCCCAGCATGTAATACAGCACAGCACCCAGCACCGGCACCAGCCAGACCAAACCGGTCCACGCCGCCACCGCCCGAGCATCACGTTTGTTCTGAGCGACATGCACGGTCACTGTTACCGCCAACCCGATACTAATGACGGCTGCCACGTAGGGCCAATAGGGTTCCAGCATTATCAATAATGCATCAATCTCAGCGGTCCAGTAAGTGGCATCCAAAGGCATCAAGTTCCGTCCCTGAAGCGGGTATCGGCCCAACGATAGCATAACCGGCTAGGCCCGAGGCGGTGGGGCTTTGCGCTTTGCTCGTTGGTTCCTTAGAATACGCCCTCTTTTGGAGCACCGGTCAGCTGGCGCCAGTTAAGCCGCGTACAGATAACGACCACTCTCCCCCCCGATATGGCTGGGGGGCAATCCGTTCCAAGTCCTCTGCGTTGCCACGCCGACGCACGTAAAACGGGCTAACAAGCCCCAGCTTAGCGCCAGCCTCCGTTGGCCATCAGTAGTCACGATTATTCCACTGGTTTAGATAACCAGTGTACCGGTGTTGACGGCGTTTACGTCATGCCGGCGCATGATGAGGAGCAATACCATGCCCGAAACCAATACCGTTATTCCGTTGCACCAGGACATCCAAGAAAGCACCGCCACGTTGGCCCATACTTTCGACCACGCCTACGACGAGCCCCGTCGCTTCAAGGTCTACACCGCGCGCCAGCTGGACAAAATCGAACCACTACAGCGCCTGGACGACGAGACCCGCTTTGCCATGGACGTGGTGGCCAATGTTCTGCCGTTTCGGGTCAACGAATATGTGATCAACGAACTGATCAACTGGGATAATGTGCCCAATGATCCCATCTACCAGCTCACCTTTCCCCAGAAAGGCATGCTGGCCCCGGAACACTTCGACAAGGTCGCCGATGCCATGCGTGGCGGCGACAAAACCGCCATTAAAACCGCTATCGCCGAAGTGCGTGAAGCGCTGAACCCGCACCCTGCGGGGCAGATGGAACACAACATCCCAGAAGTGGACGGCGAGAAGATCGAAGGCATCCAACACAAGTACAACGAGACTGTGCTGTTTTTCCCCAGCCAGGGTCAGGTCTGCCACAGCTACTGCACCTTCTGTTTCCGTTGGGCCCAGTTCATCGGCGACAACGACCTGAAAATCGCTACCAAGGAAGCCGGCCAGCTGAAGAAGTACATTCAAGCCCACCCGGAAATTTCCGATGTCTTGATTACCGGCGGTGATCCGCTGGTGATGAAAACCAAGAACCTGCGAGCTCATATCGAGCCGCTGCTGGAACTGGAACAGATCCGCACCATCCGTATCGGCTCCAAGGCACTCACCTTCTGGCCCCAGCGCGTGGTCTCCGATGCCGACGCCAAGGATCTGCTACACCTGTTCGAAGAAGTGATCGCCAGCGGCAAACACCTGGCGCTGATGGCCCACTACAACCACTGGCAGGAACTGGAAACCAACATCGCCCGTGAAGCGGTGAAACGGGTCCGCGCCACAGGTGCCGTGATCCGTGCCCAGGGGCCGCTGCTGGCGCACATTAATGACAACGCCAACGACTGGGCGCGCCTGTGGCAAACCCAGGTCGAGCTGGGCATCATTCCTTATTACATGTTCGTAGAGCGTGACACCGGCGCCCGCCATTACTTTGAAGTGCCGCTGGCCAAGGCCTGGAACATTTATCGCGATGCCATGAAACAGGTCTCCGGCATCGCTCGCACCGCGCGCGGCCCCAGCATGTCCAGCCACCCGGGCAAGGTGGAAATCCAGGGCGTTACCGAAATCAACGGCGAGAAAGTTTTCGCCCTGCGTTTCATTCAAGGCCGCAACCACGATTGGGTCCAGCGCCCCTTCTTCGCCAAATACAACGAAGAAGCCACCTGGCTCAATCATCTGGAACCGGCCTTCGGCGAAGAGAAATTCTTCTTTGAAGATGAGCTGGCAGAAATGGAAAGCTAACAGCAACGGACAGCCAGTATGAAAACGCCCCGCCCATGCGGGGCGTTTTCATTTTGCCAACAACCTAAAGCCTGAAGAGAATGAAGCACGCATTATTCCAGCATTCGATTATTTAAATGCTCTCGCGTGTAAGGAGCGGCTCTTTTGTGGCACCAAGCCGCGCTCTCCCTTAATCTAACTCCTTTCGCATACACACAAGTCAGGCAAGGAATATCCATGCAAAACGGGCTGATGGTGCTGCACGGCAACCGTCTGGAAACCCTCACCGAGCTGGTGGCCGACTGGTTGCAGCGCGAACCACTGTCACCGCTGGAAACGGAAACCTTTCTGGTGCAGTCCAACGGCATGGCGCAGTGGCTGAAACTGCAGCTGGCGGATGCACTCGGCATCAGCGCCGGTTTCCAGTTCCAGATGCCAGCCCGATTCCTGTGGGGGGCCTATCGCACCGTGCTGGGTGAAGACCAGGTACCGCGCACATCCCCGTTCGACAAATCCCGCCTGCTGTGGCGGTTGTACCGGTTGCTGCCCACCCTGCTCAATAGCGAACACTTCGGCCCGCTACGCCACTTTCTTGCCGACGATGTGGATGGCCGCAAACGCCACCAACTGGCCGAGCGACTGGCGGATTTGTTCGATGCCTATCAAATGTACCGGGCAGATTGGTTGGACGACTGGGAAAACGGCAACGACCGCCTGCGTAAAGCCCAGGATCGGGATACCTTCGATGAATTTCCCACCAGTCAGTTATGGCAGGCCCACCTATGGCGTGCTCTGCTGGCAGACATGGATTCCAGTAAACGGGGCCTAAGCCGCAGCGCCATTCACAGGGATTTCATCGCCGCGCTCACTCTGCAAAAGGAACAAGGCACGTCACCTGCGGGCCTGCCACGCCGGCTGATTATCTTCGGCATCAGCGCTCTGCCCCAGCAGGCTCTGGAAGCGCTGGCCGCACTTAGCCAGCATTGCCAAATACTGATGCTGGTACAAAATCCCTGTCAGCATTACTGGGCGGATATCGTCGAAGATAAACAACTGCTGCGCCGCCAACTGGACAACCGCAAGCGGCATGTGACCACCATGCCGGAAAACCGGGTTAATCCATTATTGGCCGCCTGGGGCAAACAAGGGCGAGACTTTATCGGCCTGCTCTACGATCACGACGATCCGGACAGCTATCGCAGCGTCTTTCACAATCAGATTGACCTGTTTGAAGCCATTGAGCCACAGAGTGTGCTGCAACAATTGCAGCAGGATATTCTCGACCTGGAACCCCTGCCCGAACCGGATCAACGTCCGCCACTGAGAGCCGGTAGCGCGTCACCCGCTGATGGCTCACTCAGTTTCCGCATCGCCCACAGTGCTCAACGGGAAGTGGAAATTCTTCAGGACGCATTGCTGGACCGCTTCAGCACCGACCCCACCCTGCAGCCCCGCGACGTGATCGTGATGGTGCCGGATATCGAGGTCTACGCCCCGCACATTGAGGCCGTATTCGGCCGGCTGGAACGGGACGATCCGCGCTATCTGCCCTACACCCTCAGCGACCGCAGCGCCGGTGCGGCCTCGCCGTTGGCACAGGCAGTGGAGTCCCTGCTACACCTGCCACAATGGCGCTTCACCGCCACCAACATTCTCGACCTGCTGGATGTACCCGCCGTACGCGAACGCTTCGGCATCGACGAAAGCGATCTGCCACAACTGGCCCGCTGGATCGATCAGGCGCGGATTCGCTGGGGGCTTAACAGCCCGCAACGCAAAACCCTGGACGTCCCTGGCTTCGAACAAAACAGCTGGGCCTTCGGCCTGAAACGGATGCTGGCCGGCTACCTGCTCGGCGACGGCCCGGCCTGGATGGGCATTGAACCCCTGGACGAAGTCGCTGGTCTGGGCGCCGAACTGGCCGGCCGATTATCCAGACTGCTCGACACCCTGGAATATCACTGGCAACAATCGCGCGAGGACACCAGTGCCCGGCACTGGCAACAACGGTTTACCGCCCTCTTCGATGATCTTTTCAACCCCGTGGACGAAGCGGACCAAACCCTGGATGCAAGCCTGCGCGATGCCCTTAACGACTGGCTGGCCGCTTGCGCCGAAGCCGACTTCGACAGCCTCCTGCCTCTCACCGTGGCCCGCCGCCCCCTGCTCGATGCCCTCAATGCCGAGAGCATGTCACAGCGCTTCATGGCCGGGCGTATTAACATCTGCACCCTGATGCCCATGCGCGCCATTCCCTTTCGCCATGTCTGTCTGCTGGGAATGAAAGACGGCGACTACCCGCGCCAACAGCAACCCATGGACTTTGATTTAATGCGGCAATGGGGTAACTACCGCCCAGGGGATCGTTCCCGCCGCGACGACGACCGCTACCTGTTTCTGGAAGCCCTGCTCAGTGCCCGCGACAGCCTCTACATTAGCTGGACAGGCCGCAACGTCCGCGACAACAGTGAACGCCCGCCCTCGGTACTGGTGGCACAACTACGCGATCACATTAATCAACGTTGGCACACCGATCAGGGCGAACCGGTGGACGCCCTCACCGTGTCGCATCCGCTGCAACCGTTCAGCGCCCGTTATTTTTATTCGGCCAACGACGCCAGTGCAGCCAACAACGCCGACGCCCACATCCTGCACACCTACGCCAACGAATGGCGCGCCCTCCACGAGGAGCAAACGCACAGGGTCGACAATGATCAGCCCTTGCCGCCACTGGAAAATAACGAGCCCATTTCCTGCGCCGCCCTGGGGCGTTTTCTCAAACAACCCGTGGCCCATTTTTTCGAGCAGCGCTTAAAGGCGCGCCTGAAACAACAGCGCCAAGTGCTGGATGACAGCGAACCGTTTTCATTCGATGGACTGCAACGTTTCCAGTTACAGGATCAGTTGCTTAATGAAGCGCTGCGCGCCGGCCCGGAACATGCCAATGACGCCATGCGCGTAGCCATGGACCGTCTCGCTGGCAGCGGCGACCTACCCCTGGCGCCCTTTGACGAGGGCAACCGCGACAGCCTGTTGTTGCCGCTCGCGCAGCCACTGGAACACTACTTTACGCTGCTGGCCGACAGCGGAACCTTGCAACCACAGCAGGAAATTCGCCTCACCGCCGGCCCCTTACAAATCGAAGATTGGCTCACTGATTTGCGTGGCTCTAGCGCCAACGCCCAACGGTTGGTGCTGCACACCGGCAAGTTAAAAGAGCGATTCGACAAACTGACTCGGGACTGGACCTTGCACCTGGCCGCCTGCGCCGCCGGGCTGCCGTTGACCACGCATATTCAAGGTCAGGACGGGCGCTTTAGCCTGCCCCACATTCATCGCAGCGACGCCCAGCAATGCCTGGATCAGCTAGGTTACGCCTGGCAGAAGGCGTTATGCGAACCCCTGCCCGTGGCCTGCGCCACCGCCTTCGCCTGGCTAAAAGGGGAAGAAAAAGACAACGGTGAGAACGAAGCACGCAAGGTGTTTGAGTCCGGTTTTATGCATACCGGCGAACAGGAAAAAGAACCGGCCATTGCCCGCGCCTGGGCCGACTTCGACACCTTACTGGCCGCCTCCCATGGCGATGCCAACGCCTTCGAATACTGGACTGAACAACTCTATGCCCCGCTCTACCAGCATGCCCAGTGGCTCGAACCGGGGGATGACGCATGAACATTGAACGTCCGCTTCCGATTACCTTTCCACTGCACGGCACCCGGCTGATCGAAGCCAGTGCGGGCACCGGCAAAACCTTTACCTTGGCCGCTCTTTATCTGCGCCTGGTACTGGGCCATGGAGGCGAAAACGGGTTTTCACGTCCGCTGCTGCCGCCGGAAATTCTGGTGGTCACATTCACCGAAGCCGCCACCGAAGAACTACGCGAACGCATCCGCGACCGCTTGGCTGATGCCGCGCGCATTTTTGCCGACCCCCACGCTGAAGCCGACGATCCAGTGCTGGCGGCACTGCTTAGCGATTACAGTGAAAACGAACAACGCACCAGCTGCGCCCAGCGCCTGGATGCCGCCGCCCAGTGGATGGACGAAGCCGCCATCTACACCATCCACGGCTTCTGCAACCGCATGCTCAAACAGCACGCCTTCGACTCGGGCAGCTTGTTCAGCCTGGAATTGCAGGAAGACGCCAGCGAAGAGCAGCAACTGGCTGCTCGAGATTACTGGCGCTCGGTGATTAGCCAATTTCCAGTAAGCGCGGCCAATGCCCTGCAAAACGAGAACTTGGGCAACCCGGACGCCTTGCTGGGAGCCTGTCGCCCTTTACTGGGATTGAAAGAAGCCGACCCGTCAGCGTTACCGCAAAGCGTGGCTCACTGGCTGAACCAAACCGGCCCGCAAGAGGAACGGGACCAGCAGGCCCGCCAGCAACTGGCCCACGAACTGCCGGACTTTCTTGAATGGGTACGCGCCGCTCGCGACAACAAATGGCTAAACGGCAATAGCTACCGCACCACCAGCCTGCCCGGCATGCTGCATACGCTGCAGCGCTATGCCAATGGCGAACGGCTCAGCGGCAAGGCCTATGACACCCTGGCCAAGTTTTCCCACGAAGGCATGAAGCTCACCAAGGCTGGTCAAGAGCACCGCCCGAGCTTTGCCTTTTGCCAACAACTGGATGCGGTAATGGAAGGCCGGGCGAACAGCGCACTGCCCCGCACCGAGCTGCTCACCCATGCCGCCGCCTGGATCGACCAGCGCGTGGATCAAGTACGCCGGCAAACCGCCACCATGGGCTTCGACGATATGCTCAGCCGCCTGCACGACGCCTTGAAAGGCGGTAATGGCGAACGGCTTGCCCAGGTCATCCGCGATCAATTTCCGGTGGCATTGATCGACGAATTTCAGGATACCGACCCGACCCAGTACGGCATTTTTTTCGCCCTTTATGAAGGGCAGCAAAGCACCGGCTGGTTTATGATCGGCGACCCCAAGCAAGCCATCTATGCCTTCCGAGGCGCCGACGTTTTCACCTACCTGAAAGCGCGCCAGGCCACCGAAGGCAACCACTACACGCTGGACACCAACTTCCGCTCTTCTCGCACTATGGTGAAGGCGGTGAACCATCTATTCCACTACAGCCAGAGCACCTTTGGCGATGTGTTCATGATGGACAACGCCATCCCCTTCAACGCCGTGAAAGCCAATGGCCGCAAGGATGTTCTGTTGATCGACAAGACAGAACAATCCGGCATTACCCTGTGGGTAGACGACAAGGAAAAACCCGTTAGTGCCGGCCAGTACCGTGACGAACAGGCCGCACGCTGCGCCAGTGAAATTACGCACCTGCTTAATGGTGCGGTCAACGGCGTTACCGGATTTCAGAAAGGCGACACCTTCCGGCCCTTGCACCCCAACGACATCGCCATTCTGGTGCGCGACCGCACCGAAGCCAAAGCCATCCGCGATGCGTTAATGCAACGCAATGTGCGCAGCGTTTATCTGTCCGATCAGGATTCCGTTTTCGCCCAGCCCGAAGCCCATGATCTGCTGCTGATTCTGCACGCCTGCGCGACCCCGGAATCCGACACTCGAGTACGCAGTGCCCTTGCCTGCGCCGTGCTGGATCTGGCCTACGCGGAGCTGGATGCCCTCAACCAGGATGAAGTGCGCTGGGAAGAAACCGTAGAGCAGTTCCACGGCTACCGGCAGCAATGGCAAAACCAGGGCGTGCTGCCCATGTTGCGCAGCCTGCTGATGGATTTCCATGTGCCCGCCCGGCTTAGCCAAAACCTGGACGGTGAGCGTGCCCTGACTAACCTGCTGCACCTGGCCGAACTGTTACAGCAAGCCGCTACCCAATTGGATGGCGAGCAATCCTTGATTCGTTATCTTGAAGACACTGTAGAAAGTACGGTTGAAGCAGGCCGTGGCAGCAGCAAGGAAAGCATCCTGCGCTTGGAAAGTGACAACGACCGGGTAAAGGTCATCACCATTCACAAATCTAAAGGGCTGGAATACCCGCTGGTGTATCTGCCTTTTATTTGTAGCTTCCGCCCGGCGGACAAAAACAAACCACCCCTGCGTTACCACGAGAACGATCATCTCAATGTATCGCTGGAACCGGACGACACAATACAAGGCAAGGCGGATCACGAGCGCCTCGCCGAAGACATGCGCCTGCTCTATGTGGCACTGACCCGCGCCTGCCACCGCTGCACGCTGGGGCTGGCCCCCTATATCAAAGGCCGGGGTAAACAGAACCAATTGGAAAAAAGCGCCATCGGCCGGTTACTGTTCGGCAACGGCGTGGCCAACGATGGCTTGAGCGCCGCCCTTGCACCCGTCGCAAACGATGCCGTCAACATCATTAAGGCACCGCACAGCAACACCGAATCGTATCAGCCTCAAGCGCAATCACAGACCCTGCGCCCGCCCTTGATACCTGCGCCCCGCCAACGGCAACCCTGGTGGATTGCCAGCTACAGCGCGCTCAAACAGGTGCAGGAAACCTTGGCACCCGCGGACCCGCGCGGGGATCAATTGGCAGAACAACAGGACGAACAACCCGCCGCGGATGTGGAACCGTTAGCCGATACCATCCACGCTTTCCCACGCGGCGCAGCGCCGGGCACGCTGCTGCATGATGTGCTTGAGCAGGCCGCCAACCAGCGCTTCCAACAAACCCTGGCCGACCCCATGGACTTTGAAACCAGCGTGGAAGAAAAACTCCAGGCCCGGGGCTGGCAGGATTACACCGATGTCATCCGCCATTGGTGGAAGCAGGCGGTCACCACTGCGCTGCCATTAAGCGAAGGAACCGTCTCTCTCGATACCCTGCACACCTATGTGCCGGAGCTGGAATTCCTGTTTCCTGCCCATCGAGTCAACGTGGCCGACATGGACACCCTAATCCGCCAGCACGTTCACCCACAACATATTGCCCCGCACTACCCGCGCCCAAAACTGGAAGCCGACACCCTCAATGGCATGCTCAAGGGCTTTATCGACCTGGTGTTCGAACACGAGGGCAAATACTACGTGCTCGACTACAAATCCAACTGGCTGGGCGTAGACGACAGCGCCTATACCCTGGATGCCATGACCGCCGCGGTGCTGGAAAAACGCTACGAAGTGCAATACGTGCTTTATCTGCTGGCCCTGCATCGCCTGCTAAAAAGCCGCCTACCGAATTACCACCCGGACCAGCACCTGGGCGGCGCGGTTTATGTGTTTCTGCGTGGTTTACAAGGCCCGGCGGCGGGTACCGTATTCGATCGACCGGATAGCGAACTGATCGAAGCGCTGGATGTCATGTTTGGGGGTGAGGAATGAGGGAAAAGTTGAAAGTTCAACGTTCAGAAATGCGAACGCACTCTGCTGTCACTGCAATGCCGTGCCCGCGCACCACACACAAATCGCAACATAGAGCCTGCTCAACAGGCTCGAGTCCTTTTCGCGTTCCAACGATCAACGTTCAACCTCCCACCGGGTTGGAGGCATCCTATGCAAGCTGACCTGTTCTCCGCCCTCACCTGGGAAGACGCGCTAATCCTGCTGCGCGACAACAATTTGCTGCGCGATCTGGACGTGGCCATTGCCCGTTTCCTGAAACAACAATGCCCGCAAGCAAGCTACGAGGTGTTATTACTCGCCGCCTTCACCAGCAACCAGCAAGCCAGTGGCCACCTGTGTCTGGATCTAAAAAACCGCGCGTTAGCCACCCAGCTTTGGGGCACCAACCCGCCGCCGGAGCTGGTCGCCCTGTTACCCGGCGAGCCCAATAACTGGCTCCATGAACTGCAGCAAAGCACCTTGGTCAGCCAAAACGGCAGCACACCATTGGTACTGGACGGCAGCCGCCTTTACCTGCGCCGCAACTGGGCCCGGGAAGTGGCCGTGGCCGACGCCATCGAGCAAAAACTGGCCACCGTCAATCCACTGCCTGAAGCCCCCCTGCGCGAAGCCCTGGCCAAATTATTTCCCGGTTCCGACAACCACACCGACTGGCAACAGGTGGCTTGTGCTTTGGCCAGCCGCAGCGGGATCAGCATCATTACCGGCGGCCCCGGCACCGGCAAAACCACCACAGTGGTACGCTTGTTAGGCCTGCTGCAAAGCCTGGCAATGGCCGATAACCAGCGCCTGCGTATTCGTCTCGCCGCTCCCACCGGCAAGGCTGCGGCACGGCTCACCGAATCCATCGGTGAGCAGGTAGGAAAACTCCACGTGGACGCCACCGTGCGCGATGCCATTCCCACCGAAGTGACCACACTGCACCGCCTGCTCGGCACCCGGCCAGACAGCCGTCACTTTCGCCATCATGGGGATAATCCACTGCACGCAGATCTGGTGGTGGTGGATGAAGCCAGCATGATCGACATGGACATGATGGCTTGCCTGTTGGAAGCCCTGAGCCCACACACCCGGTTGATTCTACTCGGCGATAAGGACCAACTGGCCAGCGTGGAAGCCGGTGCCGTGATGGGTGACTTGTGCCGTCATGCCCACGAAGGTCGCTACAAGCAACGTACTATCGACTTCGTTAACGATACCTGTGGCGCGGATATCAGTGACTATCAGGAGACAGACCAGAACCCAGGCAACGCCCTAGCGCAACAAACCGCCATGTTGCGCACCAACTGGCGCTCCAAGGACAGCCCCGGCATCGGCGAACTGGCGCGGGCAGTAAACGAAGAAAACCTGCCGCAGGTGCGCAAGAGCTTTCAACGCTACCCGGACAGCCTGTACCGCCAACACCTGAGCAGCGATAACCAGCAACTGGAAACCCTGCTGCTCAACGGCAGTAATGGTCACACAGGCCTGCGGGCACTGTTTAGTGCGGTAGCAACACCACCTGCACAGCGACACGATTTCGATGATTGGGCCGCCGGCCTCCTCAAACAGCTCACCCACCAGCAACTGCTCAGCGGCCTGCGCAGCGGTCCTTTCGGGGTAGAACAACTCAATCAACGCATCACCCACCACCTACAACAACAGGGCCTGGCGCCGGAACGGGAATGGTACCCCGGTCGCCCGGTGATGATGACGCGCAACGATTATCAGCTGGGGTTAATGAATGGCGATGTGGGGCTGACGCTGCCCTTACTTGAGACCAGGAAGGGTACCGCGGAGCTGCTGTTAAGAGTGGCGTTCCAGTTGCCGGACGGGCGCATCAAGTGGGTATTACCCAGCCGCCTGGACGGGGTAGAAACCGTCTACGCCATGACCGTGCACAAATCCCAAGGCTCGGAATTCAAGCATACCCTGCTGGTATTACCCGATGCCCCCCACCCCCTGCTTACCCGAGAGTTAATCTACACTGCCGTCACCCGGGCTCGGGATCGCTTCACCTTGCTGGAATTCGGCAAATCGGCCGTGCTGGACAGTGCGGTGAAAAAGCGGACTTGGCGGGCATCGGGGTTAGCAGAGAGGTTGAGTTAAAAGTGTAACGTTGAAAAGCGCGAAATAGAGGCCTACCACACGGCGGGCGTGTACCGATGTACCCGCACTGGCCAGAGAGATTTTCTCCGGCCAGAGCAAAGGGCCTAATCAGCAGCCGCATGGCAACCGCAATACCCCATTTTTTATGACAATATTCTTTCGTGTCACGTCCAAATTTTGCGATATCCAAACATAAAAAAGAAAAAAATCGGCCATAAAAATCGTTATTTCACACAGGGTTTATTGAAGCATATCCTGCGTGATCACTGCCTTACACACTAATGACACCTAATCATTATTTGGATAATTTTCATGAAAATTATTTTTCTACCCACTGTCCATCGGGTGTTTTTACGTATTGCCCTGGTCTCGTTTTATCGATGGCTTTTTGCCCTGCCAGCCTCGCCACCTGATCTAGGGTAATGCCGTTCTTTTTGGCAATTCGCTCGTAGGCATTTCTGCGTTTCTGATTGATATCCGCAGCCAGCTCCACCGCAGCCGGTGTAGCTTTAACGACTCCCAGATAACCATCCGTTTGCTCACCCACCAGCCCCTGGCTTTTCGCCTCACCTAGGTTCAGCGCAAACGCGGCCATGCTCATCAATAATGCCACCATGGCCAATGCAGGTTTTAACATTTTCATAACCCCTCCTTAGAACAGGTCGCTATCTTCGCTAAACAACTGATCAATATCCTTTTCCACCTTCAAGCGAATTTCATGATCAATTTTCACATTCAAGTTAATGGTGATGGGTTCTTCCGGCGCTTTCAGGGCCACCGTAGGCGTGCAAGCCGCCAACAGACACCCGGCCAACAACACCGTGCCCAGCCCGACTTGTTTCATCATTGATTCTCCGTGCGCAGTTGTTCGGTGATTTCATCGCCGATACGCAAGCTACGCATCAGCGCCAACATGTTTTCTTGGTGCGTGTAGTTAAACACCACCGGCAGATTATTTCTCTGTGGGTTTTCGCCTTTGATGGTAATCTTCGCATCCAGCCAACCGGCTTTATTCATCGCCATGCGAGCCTGAAAATCGCTAATCAGCAAGGTACTAAGGCTATCCAGCGCCAGCTTCACCGCCTGATTCGACTCCGCCATGCTTTGTACGCTGGACGAATCAGGAATGATCAACGACAGCGGCCCCTCGTTAGCCAGCCGCCCCTGCTCGATAACCATAAAATCCTCACCCAGTTGCAGCGGAACATACCCCCCTACTCGCCCGGCCAGCAACACTGGCGACGGGTTCTGCAACGCCGCGACTTGGGCTAGATCAATGCGACTGATCACTACCGGCTGAGGCCGAGCAGAGGGCCAGTCCAGCGACGGAGAGCGCAAATAACCACCGAGCAGATTCGCGCGAAGATCGGTAACATTCCACTGTGACAGGTCACTCTTCACGGTTAACGCCAGGTCGGTCATTGGCGTACCGATATCCAGAGTGTGCACCGTCACCGGCCCCGTGCTGCTGATCTGAATATCACCGTCATGGTATTCACCATGGAGCTCAGCGGCAGCACCACGAGCGGTGACGCTGCCCCAGTCTAAGTCTGTCTCGGTGAGAGTAATATCGCCGCTGGCTTTCAGCGTTTTTCCCCATTGCCAGTGACCACGCCCTTCCAGCTGCCCTTGCCGTGGGGTGACGTCCAAGCCGACGCTCATGGCAGGGCTCAGCGCGCTACGCAGCGCCATGGCCCCTTTCGCCCCCCCATTACCATCAAGCGTGGCGTTGGCCCACAGGTCACTTTGCCACTCGCTAACCGTTAACCGGCTCTGAATCTGGTCGCCTTCCACCGTCGCGGTTCCCGATATCGGCGGCAAACGCCAGCGTGCCGCCAGCAAGCCCTCGCTGTGGATGGCCAGGTCGCCACTGATGCCCTGTTCATTGATCCGCAACGGCCCCGTTGCACTCAACGATAAAGGCCGGATCAAGACCTGCCCGATCAAACCTTCAGAGATTGATGCCTGGCTCCCCGGCGCCACGCTGACAGTGCCATCCAGCAGCGACCAAGGCGCCTTAACCGTCACCTGCCCACCCTGTTCAAACTGCGGCAAGACGGTGTTTGCCTGCAAGGTGCCGGCCCAACCGGCACCAGACTGGGCAAACGCCAGGCTACCCTCTAGCGGGTAACCGGACAGACTACCAGCCACGCTAGCCTCGGCACCGTATGGTGCCTGTTGCAAGGTATCCACGGGCAACCGAAAGGTCAGCTGGTCACTCCCTTGTCGTGCGCTCAGCGTGAGTGGAGCCCCCTCCAGGCCGTGGCTACCGACCACGCCTTGCCAGGCCCCTTGCCACTGGTATCCCTGCCATTGGCCATGCAAGGCCACATCGCCAGCCCACTGCCACTCTATCGCTGCCAGCGCATCGTCGTCTGCCAGTGCCCACTGAACCTCACTGGCACCGGTGGTTACTTTCAATCCTTGGTAGCCCAACGCCAACGGCAACGCTGTGACCCCAGAGCGGGCCATGGGTATCTGCAAGGGCTCCTGCCACTGGGCAGTGACTGCTTGCGGCAAAGTCAGGGAGGCGGGCTCAAGCACCAGCAGCCGATCCTGCCAGTAAAACGCCACTTCTCCCTCCAGGCTTTCGCCCTGCAATCGCAGCATTCCCCGCCCCTTTTCAATCGCCTGAGGCGAGTCTGCGCCATCTTTTGGTTCACAGTTTTCGGGTGGCACGCAGTGAGTGGCTGCCTGCAACGTCACGGTGCCAAGCGGGCCGGCCAACGCCAGCGCCACTTTTGCCCGAGCTAATGCCACGCCATTGCCGGAAACACTAAGAGGCTCTGCGGCCGTCAGCTGCCAGTCACTATTCAGCGCTAACGGCTGGGACAGGCCCGCCTCCAACTGCCACTGGGCACCTTGAAACTGAGCCTGCGCCAGCAGGTCCGCCCGTTGTGCTTGCGACACTGGCCCGGCCGAATCAAGATCCAGCTGTATTTCCCCAGCGGGTTCGCCCTGCCAAGACCCTTGGCCACGCCATTGCCAGTGGCCCTGCCAGTCCGGTAATACTGCGTTTAACGCTCCCTCACCGCTGGCCTCCCAAGCCCCGCTGGCTCGCTGATACTGCGCCTGTAGCTCCACGTGCGGGGCGGAGGCTTGCAGCTGCCAATGCTGCGCCTGCTGGTGGAGTGTCAGCATCATTACCGGAAGGGGATAATCCATCACGCCGGCCAAATCCAGTTCGACAACGTCTAGATGGAAAGGGGGTGCCCAGGGAAGCCCGTCAGCAAAGGGGCTAGCCGACGTCTGCGCAGAATCACTTTTCGCACAGTGATATAACGCTAGCGTCTGCTGCGTCACGTTCAGCGGCCAAACGCTCTCAATGCTCAGGTCGGTACCTGTTGCGGCCACACAGTCGTCGCGCACAACACGCCACTGGCCCAGCGTCAGGCCGTGCTGCCACCCCGGCTCACTGACGCGTATTCCTGCGCTATAGGCCCAGCCTACCGCCACCAGAATCAGCAGCAGTAAGATAACCAGCAATAACAACAAGCCAGCGCCTAGTGGGCGAAGCATGCGTGAGGAGAGTCGAACCATAATGGTTAGAGGGCCGCCAGCGTAATTGGTTCGATGGTGGCGCTTTCCTGCCGATTTACAAACTTCAATGCAATGTAACTCAACAGCATCGCCTGCAGGCTGTTGGCAATCACCTCGCCGCCAAGGGTTGTGCGCTTAGCCCCAATACTATTAGCAGCATCAATGTGCCTTGTAACCGGGAGTGATAAAGACACCTTCACCCTTTTCAGGCAAATCGGGAAAATCGAAAATAGCGCAGAAAGCCCACGATATTTTCAAAAACACGCATTAAGAATGGCTTGGCAATGTTAATAGCCCGCAGGGCCCAGCCCCAAGCAACCGGCAATACTCCCCCGCTCAGCTGGTTTATACTGCCGTTTCATTCAATACAAACGATACGGCGCCCCATGAGCATCAACTGGTTCCCCGGCCACATGAACAAGGCCATCCGCGAAATTCGCGACATTCTCCCCAAGGTGGACCTAGTCATCGAAGTGGTAGACGCCCGCTTACCCTATAGCAGTGCCAACCCGGTAATCGAACAATTTCGCGCCGACAAGCCCTGCCTGAAACTGCTCAGTAAAAGCGACCTGGCCGATCCCGCCATTACTCAACAATGGCTGGATCATCTTGAGCAAGATCCAACCGTCCGCGCCCTGGCCATCACCACCGAAAAGCCGGAACAGATCCGCAAGCTGCTAGACACCGCCCTGAAAATGGCTGGTAAACGCGAAGACCGGGCCACCAGCGTCACCGCCCTGATCACCGGCATTCCCAACGTGGGCAAATCCACCCTGATCAACAATCTGGCCAGCCGTATCATTGCCAAGGCAGGTAACGAGCCCGCCGTCACCCAGCGCCAACAGCGCATCGACCTGCGCAACGGCCTGATCCTGATCGACTCCCCCGGCATCCTTTGGCCTAAAATTGAAAACCCGGACAGCGGCTACCGCCTGGCCCTCTCCGGCGCCATCAAAGCCACCGCCATGCAAGAAGACGACGTAGCCTTGTTTGCCGCCGAGTATTTCATGCAAGCCTATCCAGAATTAATGAAGGAGCGCTTCAAACTCGACACGCTGCCCGATGAAGGCGTGCCGTTTCTGGAAACCATCGGCAAGCAACGCGGCTGTATCGGCAAAGGCGGCCACGTGGACTTCGACCGCACCGCCGCCCTGCTCATCAACGAATACCGCAGCGGCAAACTCGGCCCCATCACCCTGGAAACCCCGGCCATGGCCGAGAAAGAGCATGTGAAAGTGGCGGAGATACGCAGACTAAAAGAAGAGGAAAAAGAGGCGAAGAAGAAAGCCAGGAAGGCGGCGTATAAGGCGAAGGGCAGCACCGGAAGTAACTAAATTACCTGCCTATCTTCGCCTCCCACCAGCAAAACCAGCCCCTTCATGGGCCTGATCATTAAGCAGTTCGTGTTCAGCAAGGCGCCGAGCCCTGTGTCAATCAACGAACTCAACACCCGCGTGCTGGTTATCCAGCTGTGCGCTGATGCCGCCGGAATAAACGTTCCAGACCAGATTTCTCAGGCGCTGTCTCTAATCAGGTCTGTCTCAGTTTAGGTGGAGTGGACAGCTTCACCCCCCCGCCCCCGCGCGGCAGAAAGCTGTTCACGCAATGCAGCATCTACCTCTTCCAAAGCCTTGTGCTTATTCGTCCACCAATCCGTGGACCACACCCTGAACAGGGTCCAACCCAGTCCTTCCAATACCCCTTGACGGATCTTATCGCGCTCACGGGCATAGGCGGAGCTGTGGTACATGGCGCCATCGCACTCGATACCGGCCAGGTATATACCTGGTTTGTCCGGGTGAACAATACCCATGTCGATGCGGTAGGCAGAAACGCCGATCTGGGGATGCACTGTCCAGCCTTTTTCCTGCAGCCCTCTGGCCACGGCCACTTCGAAGGGGGACTCGAAGTCGCCCATGGAGCCGTGTACCGCCGCACCCAAGGCAGAGGCGCCACGTTCGGCGTATTCCAGGAAGTGCTTGAGATCCGCCACGGCGCGGGCCTGCGTGCGCGCCAGATCGATGCGCTCTGGCGGCATGGTGGAGAACACCATCATTTCGGAGCGCGCTCGTGTCATGGCCACGTTTAAGCGACGCTCGCCGCCAGTCCGGTTGAGTGGGCCGAAATTCATGGTGACGTGACCGGCCTCATCCGGGCCATAGGTGATGCTGAACAGGATCACGTCCCGCTCATCCCCTTGCACGGTTTCCAGGTTCTTCACGAACACCGGCTCCAGTTCGTCCTCGGAGAAGGACCATTCGATGCCCGGATCTTCCGCCCTGGCTTTATCCAGCAGATCCTCAATCAGACTTTGCTGTTCAGTATTGAACGTCACCACCCCAATGGAGAGATTGCGAACGGCAGGATCATCCGACGTCAGGCGCCGTACAATCTCCGCCACAATGGCCTTGGCCTCCCCCTGATTATGGCGGGCCTTGCCTCGGGCATAGAAGCCCTCCGGCTTCACCAGTGACACCCCCTTGTCGGGATGCACTGGCGCCGGGAAGGTGATCAGGGAGCTGTCATAGTAGCGGCTGTTGGAGAAGGCAATCAGGCTTTCCCGGCGTGAACGGTAATGCAGGTTCAGCACGCGCTGAGGAATGCTCGCGCCGATCAGTTCATCCAGGATGCTTTCCAGATCCCCCTCCCCGTCTATGTCACCATCTGGATCATCATCAGAACGGCCAAAGAAATTGGAGGGCGGCATCTGCTTCGGGTCACCGGCCACAATCACTTGCTTACCACGGGCCAGTGAGCCCACCGCATCCCACACGGTGATCTGAGAGGCTTCATCGAAAATCACCACATCGAACTGTGCCTGCCCGGCAGACAGGAACTGGGCAATCGACAGAGGCGACATCATCAAGCAGGGAGCCAACGTCGTAATTACATCCGGGATGGTCTCCATCATTTCCCGAACGGGTTTATGTCGCATTTTCTTTTGAAGCTCATGGGCCAGCACGCCCCAGGACGACTTCTTCTTTGTGGTTTCCTGATCCGGAATTTCCCCGGCCAGATTCGCGGCAATATACTTCGCCGTCAGATCACTGAACCGGGTATCCAGCTCCCGGAAATTTTCAATGGCCGCTTCATGCTCCGGCGAAGAGAAGGTACGCAGCACCTCATCCTCACCGATCACCGCCGACGACCACCAGCTGCAGTAAGCCGCCTCGAAGACCTCTTCCACCTGGTCCGCAGGCACAGTGCCATTTTCAATGGCTTCCACCAACGGGCCGAGCTGGAAATCCAGTGCCTCGGAACGACGTCGTACCCAAGCGCACCAGTCTCGCAGGGCGATATGATTATCGACAATTTCCTGACACTGTGTGCCCAGAGATTTAAGCGCTGGCGCCCCGTCCGGCATTCGGCTATCCAGCGAGGCACCGATGAGCGCTTCGAACTTTTCCTTGTTCCCGTTGAAAGCTTCGAACGCCGCCTTGAAGTCATTGATGGTCCGCCCCACAGGCGCATCAGGCGCCAGCAGATCATTGGCATCATAAAGCAGCGTGCGAATCTTGCCGCGCAGGGTAGCCAGAGACTCCGCATCATCCGCCAGCTTGCCAACCGCAACACGAGCCCGTGAGCCTAGCGCCTTCAGTGCAGCCATGGCGCTGGGATCTGAATTATAGGAATCCCATTCCCGCAGGCCTTTCAGCACGCCATCGAGACGGTCGATCTGGCCGCCGGTTTCCCGCAATTGCTTAAGCACGGGGATATCGTTGGTTGGGTCTGGATCACCCTGCGCTCCGCCCTCGCGCATTTGCTTGACGACCTTGCGCTTGGCAAACCAGCTCTTGGGCCACCAGGTATCACTGGCCTCCGCCCAGGCTTGCCCCAACACCGCCGCATCCAGTTTCTGCCAAGCCAAGGCTTCATAAGTACAACTTAGCTTAGCTTGCGTTTCGATATATGCCTTCAGCTGCGTGACTGCCTCTTCCAGCGCATCCAGTCTATCCGGTGCATCCGGCTCCAGTGCAAAAGAGGCCTGTTGTCGGTAGGCATCCAGCAATACTTGGCCGCACTCTGCCATGGCCGCCAGCTTGGACAGGCTCACCACACCAAGACTGATCCCTAGAGCTTTCTCCAGAGACGCCAGCTTCTCACCCAACTGTGCCCCGCTGGCTTTCAGGCTGCGGGCGGCACCCACCACGTCTTCCTCCCACTGGGGCCGCCAGTCAAAGTTGCTGATCAACGCCAACGGGTGGTCTACCAGATTTCCCACTGCTTTGGCCTGAACAGCCAACAACTCGGCCATTTCACGCAGCTTCTGCAGTTGCACTTCATCGTGATAGGCCGCATTGGGCCAGCTCAGCTTCACCTTGGCGGCCAAGTCAGCATCACGCACCTTCACCCCAATGGCATAGTGCGCCGTCAGGCCATTGCGGTGCCGTTGGTGCAGGGCATTCACCACCCTGTTCAAGCGGTCGCGCAATGCCTTAAGGCGCTCTGCCTCAGCCTTCCAGTCACTGATCGTGGATTGGGAGGCGCTATTCCAGGAGGTGCGCAGCTGATCCAGCACGTCAGCCTTCCGGGCTTTGTTCGAGTGCAACTCAAGACAGAACTGGCCCAGACCAATATCCTTGAGACGCCGGTGCACCACCTCCAGAGCGGCGGTCTTCTCGGAGACAAACAGCACCTTCTTGCCCTTGCCCAGCATGTGCGCAATCAGGTTGCCGATGGTCTGGCTCTTACCGGTGCCAGGTGGGCCGATGATGACAAAGTCTTTGCCGCGATCCGCCGTGGCAATAGCAGCCATCTGAGAAGAGTCTGCCGCTAGCGGGGTCAGTAGGTCTGCCGGGGTGTATTCGAGATCAATTTCTTTGGGATCAACAAACCGGATATCACTTTCGTACGCCTCGCGGGGCGTATCCAGCAGGTGCCGCACGACCGGGCTTTCTTTCAGCGCCTCGGAGCGATCCACCAGGTCTTTCCACATCAGGTACTTGGCGAATGAAAAGTGGCCCAGCACGGTTTCTTCCACCACTTCAAAGCCCGGCACATCCTTGATGGCATGGCGTACCCGATTCCAGATGCCCGCCACATCAACACCGCTGTCATCCTCAGGCAAAGCCCCGCTGAGGCCATGAATCTCGATACCAAAATCCTTTTTCAGCAACTCCAGTAAAGTGGTGTTGAAACGGGGCTCATCATCATTGGCCACCATCTTCACGCCACTGCGCACGGACTTACGCTCCAGAGAGACCGGCAACAGAATCAGCGGCGCTCGGTAGCGGCGATCCCCTTTGTCCTGCGGCTTCCATAGCAGAAAGCCCACTGCCAGAAACAAGGTATTGGACCCGCCTTCCTTCAGCGACGTTTGCGCCTTGCGGTAAATCTCCACCGCCCGCTTATCCAAATCATCCTGAGTCAGGTCTACCAACACCTGCTTCTTGGCCAGCGCATCGCGGGCATAAACTTCTTTCAGATCATCCCCGGTACGTTGTCGATGGATATCCGCATCCTGATCCTGAGCTTTCAGTTGAGGAAAGGGAGCAACGGAAATCCTAGCCCCAGTAGCCAGAACATCCTCAAGCTCACCTGGGTCATGGCATACCAACGTCAAACTACTTTTGCTGGGTTTCTGATTCAGCAGAGGATTGCGCGCAGACAGATCCAGCAGCTTGCGTTGCCAGCGCTCAAGGCGACCACCCGGCGTATCCTCAGGCACATCCTCTTCCACACGCACGGTGGCTGATGGCAAATCAACCGGCGCCGCTTCCAGCCCCGGCTCGACCACATCCTCCGCATCGGCTGGCTCGGCAAGTCCGGCAATCTGCGTCTTCAAGCTAATGGGATTGATACGGTGCGCCCGCGCCCGGCGAATATCGATAGCGGCGACAAATTCATTGTCCTTATCCAGTGCCACCTGCTTGTTACCGTCTTTCACCGCCTGGGAGAAAGGTGGCGCCGGGTGATTGGTCAGAAAAGTCGTTTCAATCAGGATCAGTTCTTTCAGGGGAATGCGCTGGCGCAGGGTTTCCGCCTCATCTACCACCACACTGGATAGATCTTCCTTGTCCAGCCATAGCCCCACCAGCGCATGTCCTTGGGTAAGAATCACTAGCGGGTTCAGCTGGGCCTGCTCCAGCGCTGCGGCAAACAGCAGGGTGGTATCGAGGCAGGTGGCCACCTTGGCGCTTTCAATCTGGTTGGGCAGGCGGATTTTCTGGCCATTACTCTCGAAGCTGGCGGGCGGCAGCGCATAGCCCACCTGCATTTTCACAATGGCGGAATAAATGGCCGACGCCATCAGCCACACCTGCTCACGGCTACCGGAATCATAGCCGTTGATGCTGCCCGACTTACCCGCCTTGCGCAGAATTTGGCTGGCCTGGCCCAACAACCGGTCCACGGCCGGATCGTTCGGCGTGCAGAACGCCGCCAACAATTCCGGGATGTAGGTCGCACCGCCCCACTCATTACGGGCCAGCAACTCCACCGGAATCACCAACTCGGCCAGGCACTGTTCAGCCTGGGTGACTCGAATCGTCACCGTGCCGCGCATGGATTCCGTCAGCCCCAGCAGGAAACCACCATCCAGCTCCAGGTCACGGTCTTTCATGGCCAACAGACCTCCCGCCGCCAACCGATCCACCGTCCAGGTCTTCGATTTCACAAACGCCGGGGATGCTTCCAACGTCACCCTCAGGTCGGGCAGATCCTGCTCTTCATCCAGATTCTCGATCTGTAATTCCCGTAGCAGGGCAAAGGCGCTCTGGTGGCAAGCGAAGTTGATCTTTTCCACCAGGGTGGTGTGGATTTTTATTTTTGACGTTTCCTGGTCAGACATGGGCGTTCACTCACAACAAATTATTATTTGAATACGAACTAGGCGTTTGCAGCGACATCATCTTCTTGCGTATCTGCTGCCATATCAGAAGAAGCGAAACCAACAGTTGGCTCAGCTAGTAGAGATAGCGTTGCGGCTAAAACGGCCCTAGCCTGAGAGCGAGTAAACGGTTCATCCCCATGAACACCCAGCTGGCATATATTTTTTACTTGCTCACGCATAGCCAGCATCCGCTCAATGACCGTCATGCTCTGACGCCCCCCATTTCCCACTAGCTTCTTATTCGCCTTCAAAGCAGCGCCCTTATCTCCCCTAAGACCTTCTAGTGCTTCAATAATCTTTCGGCACTGGGTAACGGCGTCATTGTAGTGACCCGTCTCGATAAATTCCTGAGCTTTTGACAATATAGCCGATAGATTTTCGGACACAGAAGGCAGAGGGATTTCGAATAACAATGTTTGCCTGAATCCGGCGCTTTTTAATGCATTCAGCCATTGCTCTCTTGGTATAAGAATATCTGTCGTATCAAAGTGAGATAATAAACCTTCGGCTGATGACATTAAGGCCCTCAAGCCCACATTTAGCGTTAAGTCTTGTTCCTGCCGATACTCTTCAAGCGCATTAACTTGCTCTTTCGTTAATACAGTCTCGAACAATAGCTGCTCACTATTGTTGGGAAATTTATGACATTTCAGGACCTGAATCGATGACGGCACTGAGGTAATTAACGGCCTTGTAGCGCCAGAAAGTGAAAGGCTCAGGCTTATATCAAAAATACTGATCGGCGTTTCACACGCTTGCCGACAGCCACGCATTGTAAAAGTGAAAGCATACCCACCCACAGCTTCTCGCCCGCTTACAACGAACTGATTAAACTCTATGATGTAGCTGTTGTTGCTGTCTCTTATTGATATTCTCATTCCGAAACCTCCAAGACGACCCCGGACTCTTCATCATTGCTTAGCTCTTCGATGACCGCTCCTGTCATCATGTTGTAGTGGCCGAGTTGACCTGCTTTGCAGAATATTCCTCGAAATACTCGAAGATATGCTTCGTTAGTTTGTTCACCATGATTGATGTAAAGGTCGTCGTGAATAGAGTGAGATCCGTCGTTCACCCAAGAAAATAAAGATTGGCAAATCAACTCATCACGCCCATCAAAGAGCGCACAAATCTCGTCCTTTCCCATCCCACCCCACATGGTGAAGTAGTTTTCCAATATGCGGCGCAATGTATTTTGCAGGCCAACACTGGAAATGTTTCCTGACTTCACATCTTCCCATAGCAGCTCATAGGCTGATCGGATTGGATTAGTTCCACAGCGCTCAACAACTGAACCATGCTGAAGCTTCTTTACCAGCCAAAAGCTCTCATCAGGAAGAGATCCATCTGCGCGCCTGTTTCTATTGAAACTGATTTCTTTGTGAAAATAGACGTTATGAGTTAGTACAAATACCTGTTTGATCTGGGAGCCTTGGCTTCGCGTCTCTTCCATGATGCCCCTAATTAAGCTACTAACGATGTAGAGAATATCGCTATCTAAAGAGGATATTGGATCATCAAATACCACCACTCTATTCGCAGTAATTCCTGAAGGTGACTGCGCTCCTTTAATGAGATAATAAAAGTACAAGAAGGTAATAAACGTCTTTTCGCCCTCACTCAATGAACGGCTAGCATCCTCCCCGTTGGTGCGAACAATTCTATAGTGGCGCCCTTCATCGGCATCACCGATGGAAAAGGAATGAAAACCAAACTTGTGTAGCAAGTCGTTGATTGCCGTAACGGTTGGCTGAATGGACGTAGTTTGCTTTTCCAGCTCTTTCACTTTATTTTGCAGATCGCGAAGCCGTGACTTATTCTCATCCAGGCTTTGCTCCATACCTTGAATAGTTCGCGTTAGACGCTCTTTAATTGCTTGATACTGTTGCAAGGTTTCCGCCAGCTCATTGATCACATAGCGCCATACCTGAGCAGTCAACGCATCCTGTTCAGTCGCTATATTGTCTACGGTTTGGTTATGCTGATTAGTCGCTTCATTCGCTTCATCGACCAGCTTCTGTAACTGGTTAATCAGCAGTTCAACCGACTCAAGCTCTATCTTCCGACTGGGTTCATCAAGCTTTTTAGTCAGTTTTGCCTGATTGCCGCTCAGTCTTTCGGCAAGTGCCAGGGCTTCAGCGTTGTACAGTTCGATATTAAGGAAAGGGTTATTGAGCTCCACATTACGCTGTATTGCCACAACCAACTGTTCGGCGCCCCTTTGATAACCTGCTTGTAGTTGCTTTAACGCTTGAATGTCATTGTCATAGGCTTCACTAAAGAATGCCGCCAGACCATCGGAGAAATGCTTATCCGTTGCCTGCTGGCAGAAGGGGCAAATTTCGGGGTCTTGCTTATGATACTTGAGACCTTGCTTAACCCAATCGCTATTGCCCAAGCGACCGATCAGTGCGGCGATATCAACATCCTGATCCCCGACAATCACTTTTTGCAGCAGTGCGTTTTTCTCAGCAGAAGTCAGACCATCGGCGGCCAGACTCCCGAGCGGCGACGCCGGCTCCACGCTATTGGAAAAAACAGTTTCGGCCCTTTCTTTAAGTTCAACCAACGGCAGCAACTCGACAGTGTTCGATGCACTCTCGGCCAATACCTTATCTCTGAATTTATCAGTACTTTTGCGAACACCTGTAAATGCAAACTGAAAATAATCATCATGGAGTTGCTTCTGTTTCCAGCATTTCTTCTGCAGTTCTGACTCCAAGTCAGCCAGCTCTTTGCGCTTGCCAGATTGGCCATATTCTCCATCAAGCTGGCTATTAAGGCTTGATATGTCACTGATGGATTTCTCAATTTTTGGCTTCAGCTCATCAATTTTTTGCTCGGCCTCAACCTGATTTTCACCTAAGGTAAAGACTCCCCGCAGAGGGCCATCCTCGTTAAAATTACGATCAACGAAATCACGGTTGTATACCATTGCTTCCAGCGGAGTGCCGCCATGCCATACCAGCCGACAATGATCATGCGCTTGAGCAATAACACGGCTGATCGTCGTTTTGCCCGTACCGTTCCCACCAAAGACATAATTGATACGACGAAGATCACTTAGCCTTGTCGGGTTTTCATAAGTGGCAACAGGGGGATTGATTTGGATTTCGCTGATCATACTCTTTCCCTAGAGTTCGCCCGAGAAGGCTTTTTGGCTTAATGAGCCGAATAATTCCAACTTACCGTTCAGTGCTGCTTCATGCGCACTCAGCTTTGCTTTGGTCGACATCACAATATTTTCGTACTGATCTTGTAGCTTCACTGGCGGACACAGGATCGGAATATCTTGCATTTCCTGGGCATTAATATTTGCCATTCCGACGATACTCTTACACATATTCTGCAAGGTTGTTTTTCCATGAGTGGAATTCAAATATCCTGATATGTAGTAGCCATTTCCCTTCTCATTTGTTCGCACCCTAATTAAATAACCTGCTATCGCAGCAGGATCTTCCCTGTCATACACAGCGGTTTTTCCAACCAACTCTTTACTGTTTGTTCTGTTAAACAGCAAGTCACCCCTGCCAACCAGATATTTTGGCTTTTCCTTCTCACTTAAACTGATGTACTTCAAACTCGCCATGTCTATGGCACCCTCATAAGTGATATTACCCATCCTTAACATGGGGTAATCGCCACAGCTCTCTGATGCCTTTGCAGATGAGCCATAATTTGCTGATTCCACGAGGTCACGGATTGTGCCTAAGGGGAACCCCTTAGGATTCGTTACGGGATCACCAAACATATCCAGAAACACGGCGCGAAGGAATTCGTCGGCGAGCTGGATGGCTTGCTGGCGTTTGCGGCGGATGGCGTCGACTTTGTCGAGGATGATGGCGATGCGTTTTTGTTCGGGAAGGGGCGGTAGCGGAATTTCAAGTTCTTTGAGCTTGCTTGAATTAACTCCAGGCTGAGCTGCGCCATTTGCCATGATTTTAATTTGACGCCAGTACATTGGCGACTTAAAAAAATACGACAAATAAATTGGATCGATCTTTTTGCTTGCCCTAACTCTGATCAAGTAAGAGGCAAAAACTACCGGCTCACTCAATTCTCTAACCAAGTAACTCTTACCTGTAGTGGCTCCAGTTCTGGCAAAAACAATATCCCCAGCAGCAAGCTTGTTCTCCTCATACTCACGACTACTACACTCGCATGAAGGAACAGTACTCCAGTCCACAGCATCATCTTGCATGTCGGTAATTCTAAGAAAACGTGGACCATCTTTTTTATCAATAGCCGAAGCTGTCAGACCGTAATCAATCCTTTCAGACACAGAATTCAATTTCACCAAAGGCCAACTCACAACATCCCCTCCAGCTCATCTAGATCGGCCATGATTTCCTGCTCCAGTGCCTTTAGCCGTTGCAGGATCACTTTCGGGGCTTCGTATTCTTCCTCTTCGTACACCATTTCCTTGTAGCGATTGATGGAGAGATCGTACTTGTTGCGGGCGATGTCGGCGGCGTTGACTACGAAGGCTTTCTGGGTCTTGCCGCCAAAGGCTTTTTCTATTTTCTTTTCGCTGGCGTTGGCCTCCACCAATTCCCTGTATTGCTTCCACTTGGCAATGGCATCTGGCAGGTCATCGCCGTCTTCGCCTTTCAGCGGGGTGCGCTTGTCGTCCAGGCTGTAGCCGTCGGCTTGCAGGTCGTAGAACCAAACGCGCTCAGTGGTGCCACCTTTGGTGAAGAGCAGGATAGCGGTGCTGACACCGGCATAGGGCTTGAACACGCCACTGGGGAGGCTGACGATGCCTTCGAGCTGGTTGCTTTCGATCAACTCCTTGCGCAGTTGCTGGTGGGCCTTGGAGGAGCCAAACAGCACGCCATCGGGGACGATGACGGCGGCGCGGCCACCGAGCTTGAGGGCGCGGAGGATGTGGGCGACAAACAGCAGCTCGGTCTTTTTGGTTTTAACCAGGCCAAGCACATCCGGGTTGGTGTTGGTTTCATCCAGGCTGCCCTTGAATGGCGGGTTCGCGAGGATGATGTCGAAGAAGTCTTCTTCCTGTTGCGGGTAGTTTTCCTTTACCGATTTGTTGAGGCTGTCCTGGTAGAGGATGTTGGCGCCGTTTACGCCGTGGAGCATCATGTTCATGCTGGAGACGCGCAGCATGGTGGTGTCGAAGTCGAAGCCCCAGAACATCTGTTTATTGATGTGTTCCCGGTAGGGCTCCAGCAGGTCGCCGGTGTAGTGTTTGTTGCCGTCTTCGTCTTCGAAGGTGCCGGCATCGCTGGAATGCACCCGGTTGAGGTACTCCATGGCGCGGGCCAGGAAGCCGGCGGTGCCGCAAGCCGGGTCGCAGATGACATCGGTAGGTTGCGGGTCGATCAGTTCCACCATGGCGTCGATGATGTGGCGCGGGGTGCGGAACTGGCCGTTGATACCGGCGGTGGTGAGTTTGCTGAGCAGGTATTCGTAGATGTCGCCTTTCACGTCGCTCTGGGTGAGTGGCAGGTTATCGACCATTTCCACGGCGGAGACCAGGACGGATTCGTTCTTGATCTCCAGATCGGCGTCTTGCATGTACTCGCCGATGTGGCCCAGCGCCTGGGCGGCGCTGCCTTCGGTGCCCAGGCCCTCTTCTTCTGCATGTTGCCCGAGGCTGGCGAAATAGGGGTAGACCTCTTGCTTGAGGTGCTTGTGCAGCTCTTTGCCGCTGAGGTTCTTGAAGTTCTTCCAGCGCAGTAGCTGGCCTTCCGGGGTGTTCGGGAACAGGCGGTCGAACTCTTTCTTGCTACGGGCGGCTTTGCGCTCTGCCACTGCTTCCTGCATGTCGAGCATGCGAGCAAATATCAGATAGCTGATCTGCTCGATCACAGTAAGAGGGTTGGCGATACCTCCGGTCCAGAACTTTTCCCAGAGTTTGTCGATGTCGTTTTTTAGCTGGCCTGTGAGCATTTAGTTGATCTCTTGATTCGGTATTTCATCTGCTGATTCGTCAGCATCTGGGAGTGATTGGTCACTAATCTGGCCTAACGATTCGCCCTGTGCGGGTATTTCTTCATCCTTCTCGTCTGGTTCTTCCAGTGGCTCGACGATCAAGGCAAGGCGCTCGGATTCAATATCGGTATGCACCGGCTCCAGACTGGGCAGCGACTTGCTGACCTTGGTGGAAAGCTGGCCGAAGCGCTCCACTTTCCCATACAGACCTTGCTGCCCCGCCAGGGCGGTTACCGTGCTGTTGTAGTGGCTGCTAACGGTTTTCAGGGTGCCGCCCAGCTTGCTGAGCCGCTCTGCCACGGTGCAAACCTGATTGAAGATATCACCCGCCTTTTCGGAGATTTCGCGGGCTTCGGCATTACTACGCTCGACCATCCACAGGTTGGACACGGTGCGCAGGATCGGGATTAGCGTGGTGTGGGAAACCAGAACGATGTTCTTTTTGTAGCCGTATTCAAACAGCCCTTTATCGTATTTCATCGCTTCGATATAGGCTGGCTCGATGGGCATAAACATAAGAACGAAACTGGGGCTGCGCATGCCGATAAGGTTGGTGTAGTCCTTTCCATCCAAGTCATCAATATGACGCTTAACGGCCTTAACGTGTTCGTCCATGGCCAAGTGGTGCTCTTCTTGTGTTTCCGCACCCACCGCCTTGTCGTAGGCCACTAAAGAGACCTTGCTGTCGATAATAATGTGTTTGTTGTCGGGCAGCTTGATCAGGTAGTCCGGGCGCTTGCGTTTCCCCTCAGCGTCCTTGAATTCGCTTTGGGCGTCGTAGTGATCACCTTCAATGAGGCCACTCATTTCCAGAGTTCGCTGTAACTGCACTTCCCCCCACGCCCCCCGCTGCTGGGAATCGCCCTTTAGTGCCGAGGTGAGGTTATTGGCTTCGGCGCTCATCTTCAGCCCGATATCCAGCACCTCTCGGATCTTGCTGTGCATTTCGGTCTGACCTCGCACGGAGGATTCATGCACTTCGTTGACGCGCTTCTGAAAGCCTTCGACCTGTTCACGAAAAGGCTTGAGCATAACGTCGATGCTGGCCTTGCTGGTATCGGTGAAGGTCTTCCCCTTTTCCTCGAAGATCTTGTGGGCAAGGTTCTCGAATTCCTTGGTGAGGGACTGCCGGGCCTCGCCAAGTTGCTCTAACTGCTCCTTGTAGTGCTCTTCCTTCCGCTCCAGGTTGGTCTTCAGTTGGGTGTGTTCGGTATTCAGGCTGAGATAGCGTTCATTCAAGGCCTTATGGGCCTGTGTATTTTCAGCGGCCAGGTCTTTCAGTTCCTGAATGCGCGCACTAGCGTCCTCCAGGCGTTTCTCGCTGGCACGGATATCGGACTGGGCCGCTTCCAGGCTTTTCTCTGCATGGTGTTTTTCATCACGAATGGTTCGCAATTCGTCCCGCGCCTGCTGAAGCTCTGATGTTGACTGAGTCTGAAGCTCTTCAAGGCGTGTTTGGCGTTCCTTAACACGGCTCTGCTCTGTGGCAAGCTCGGAAGTCAGCTTGCTCATTTCCAGTTCTTGCTGGTGAGTAGTTACTTTTAGCGTTGCGGCTTCTTGTTGGGCCTGTGTCAGCTGCCCCCGGGTTTCTTGCAGGTCCGCGTTGGCCTGATCAAGCTGGCCTTCCAGCCCGGCAACCCGTTTTGCTGCTTTCAGCGCGGCCAGCAAATAGCCCATGCCGATAAAGACCACGGCTGCAACCGCCATTACCACGCTATGTTCGGTGTTCCAGAGCATCTTTCGTCCTTATTCCTGGTCAATCAATGCGCATCATCCTGGCGCAGAAAGGGTTTCAGCACGGCAATGAGGTCATCCACATCTTCGGGGCTGAAGACGCCGTCGATCCCCTCGTGGGAAATGCTGTCGAACGGTGCCTCGTAGAGCTTGTCTACGACGATGGAGCCATGCTGGGCAATGTGGTTCTTGAGCAGGTTCATGAATCGCACCTGCTGGGCAGTGAGGCTGGGATGCTGGTGGAGAAACTGTTGAAAGTGGTTTTCCACTGCCTGCGGGTCCAACCCGATAATTTCCCGGACGGTGACAGCCAGTTGGTCGGCGGTACGACCATAGAAGTCGTTAAGGACTTCGAGGCTGACGCCGGGGTGGCTGGTGAGGATGGTGGAGGTGAGCGTTTCCAGTTCCGCCACAGCAATGGGCTCGCCCTGACGGATTTTCTGCAATACCGGGTTGGCGGCCAGCATGTCATCGAGAATGCCTTTCAGGCGGCGACGATAGATCATGGCTTCGTTGGCACCGGCGATGGTGACTTTCCGCTCCCCTTCTTCTACGCCGCCATCAGACGTACCGGTAGAAGGCGTGGCGTAGCCGCCTGTTCCACCCGATTGCTTGTATTTCATGATGCCGCGCAGCCCGCTACGGGCATTTTCCAGCTTTTCGATGCTGGGCTGCTGCCAGAAGTCTGCACTGCGTACATCGGCGATCAGGGCATCTTTTTGCCGGACGGCCTGGATATTCACCGCCAGCTTGTCCAGTTCGGCCAGGAATTCATCCCGGCCATCTTCAAAACAACTAGCCTGCTCCACCAGGCAGCGCTGGATGCTGGCGATCAGCTTATCGAGCGCGGTGGCGTGCTTGTCTCGCAGCACTCTGGCTGACATAAGAGGCGCCAGCGTTTCGGCAAGCTTATGCCGGGTAGTGGCTTCGAATTTCTTCAGGGCATCGGTTTGCTGAAGCTGGTGTACCAGGCGCAGCTCACGTTTTACGGCAACGCTGGTTTCCGGCAGGTCGTTAATGTCGGCCTGAAGCAGTGCGATGGCGGCATCGAAGGCTGGAGCGTTACTGTTCTTGAGTGCGCTTTCGGCCAGCTCCAGACGGGCCTCGAAGGTGGTCTGCAGCAGGGATTTCCCACCGGTGTCTTCCGGTTCTTTGTATTCCTGCTCGAAGAAATCGAAGTTGCTGTAATGATCGAAGATCAGAAATTCGGTTTTATCCTTGCCGGGGCCAAACAGGTTGGTGCACAGACGGGTACCTCGACCGATCATCTGCCAGAACTTGACCCAAGACTTAACCGGCTTGGCGAAAACCAGGTTGACCACTTCGGGGACATCAATGCCGGTGTCGAGCATGTCGACGGAAATGGCGATGCGGAAGTCGTTATCGGCTTTCTTGAATTCCTTGATCAGGCTATCCACATGGGGAACCTTGTTGTGGATGACCTTGCATACCTTGGTGCCATATTGCGGGTAGAGCTTGCAGAACAGCGCCTCCAGGTGCTCCGCGTGGTCCTGGCGTTGGGCAAAAATGATGGTCTTGCCTACGAGTGAGCCGGTTTCGTCCTGGATTCCGTTATTGATCAGGTTTTCCAGGATGATGCGATCGGTATCTTCGCTGAAGATCTTACGGCCAATGTCCTTGCCAGCGATGGTGGTGGTGCGAGCTTCCTCCTCGCCAAGGTCTTCTTCCAGGCGCTGCTTTTGCTCATCGCTCAGGTCATTGTAGTGGATGCCATCACGCAGGAAATCGGTGGTGAGATCCTTGACGCGGAACGGCGCCAAATATGGTGGTTCGTTGTTGATCGCCGCATCCAGACCAAATTCGAAGGTGGGGTCGGTAGTTTCACAACCGAACATGTCGAAGGTGTTACGGCTGATAAATTTCACCGGGGTGGCGGTAAGACCCACTTCCAGGGCGTCGAAGTAATCAAATAGATCACGGTATTTATTGTAGATACTGCGGTGGGATTCATCGGCGATGATCAGGTCGAAAAAGCCCACGTCCAACTGCGCGAAGCGGTTCATCATGCCGGGATAGGTGGCAATGTAGATGCGCGCATTCTGGTCGATCTGGTTGGTTTCACCGATGACACAGCGCGGTTCGCTGGGCAGATTCTGCTTGAAGGCTTCGTCCGCCTGAATACGCAGCTCCTTGCGATCACAAAGGAATAACACGCGCTTGGCCCAACCGGTGCGTAACAATAGCTCGCCCAGAGCAATGGCCACTCGGGTTTTCCCGGTGCCCGTGGCCTGAATGATCAAAGCCTTGCGGCGCTGGCCTTGAAAGTGAGCGGCAACCGTCTTGATGGCTTCTATCTGGTAAGGGCGGTCCGCAATGCGCAGTTCCGGGTTGAACTTCTCCAGTTCGGCGGCGCGGTAGTGACGCTGGTAAATCAGGTAATTGAGGCTGTCTTTGCTATAGAAACCGTAGACTTGGCGATACGAATTGTACTGGTGATCATCCCAGATGAAGGTTTCGTAGCCATTGCTGTAGAAGATGACCGGGCGCTGATAGCTCATGCGTTCGAAGGCATCGGCATACAGGCGGGCCTGCTCGCGACCCGCCTGCAAGCTGACATTGCCGGATTTCTTGGCTTCCACGACGGCCAGGGGCTGGCCGTTATCACCCCACAGCACGTAGTCGGCATAGCCCTTGCCTGAGGGATTATTAGGGAAGTCCACTTCGACTTCCTGGCCTACCTGCTCCGAGTCACCCACATCCCAACCTGCCTTGGTGAGCATGACATCAATGAGCTGCTTGCGGGTTTTGGCCTCGTTCCACTGCAAGCTATCGGCAACGGCCTGGCTTTTCTGGTGTTTCTCTTGCAGCTCTACAGGCTGGGGCGGATCGATATGCTGAACATTTTTTGTCCGCTCCCTGTCCAGCTCCTCCAGAAGTGCCTTTACCTCTTCCTGCCGGGCTTCCAGCTCTTCTTTGTAAGCACCAACCGATTGCTTTAGCTCGCCAAGCGCCGCGGATTGATCCGGGATTTCCTGGAAGTCGGGAATATCTGCCTTCTTCTTCCCGTAATACTTGATTGCCATGTACATGGCGAGCTGGTGCGCTGTACCCAGCGCCACCTTGGCATCCCTCACCGAGCCCTTGGCGCCATGAGCGGTCTCATTGCCCTGAATACGCAAAGCATTGATCTGGTAGACCAGCGGCTTGCTGGTGCAAGCTGTGAACACCGGATCTTTGAGCAACTCGTAGAAGGTCGCCTGGGGCAGGCGCGGCAGCAGCTCTTCTTTGTAGATGGCCTTGGTGACTTCTTCAGCAAAGCCTCTGAGCCGGGTCAGGGCACTGCCGGGATCAATATGCAGGACCGCCTCGGCCAAACCCGCCACTTCGGTCAAGGCTTCATTAGCCGGGCGTAGAAACTCGAAATTGACAGACTTCATAAATCCCTTTCCCCCTGCCTGCCCCGGCACGACACCCCTATACACCGGGAGGCGAGGCTCCATAATGCTTGGCGATTCTTACTCATTGTCAGAATCCCAATGCTCTTGGCTCTCCACCCTGATATCACCTTGATGTCAAAGCAGCTTCTCAAGACGCGTGAAGTATATTCACTTTTTTGAGAAGGCTATCACAAAGAGCTATGACTGCCTCCCCCTCTACATTTTACCCATCACTATTTCTCTGCAATTTGGATGATGGTCTGTTTAATCAACGTCATATTGCTTTTTCAGCTCCGTCAGCCGGTTACGATCTCGCTCGCTGAAATCTCTCGTGGAGTACAGAACCTCCCCATCAGGCCCATCCAGCTTTTCCACCATCACGGTGAACACAGCATCTGCAGGGGCATCCACCTTACCCCAACCAGAATAACTGTTCGGAGCCAGCGTCCAGGAGGCTTCCTCACCCGGCTCCAGACCACCGGGAATGCTGTAATTGAATTGGTCTTTATGCCAGGGCACGCTCCGGTCAGGACTGGCAATGGTGCCTGAAAAATAAGCACGGGAGATGGCCCGATCCGTACCGTTCTTCACCGTTAGCTCAATAATCGGCTGCTCGCCAAGGTATTGCCTTTCTCGCATAGTGAAGCGGGAGCGTACCACCTGGAACTTATCCAGCTGCTGTTTGGCCTGCTCAGCCTTTTCCCGCTTGGCAACAAGTTCGCGAATCTCGGCCAGTGCTTGCTCTTTCTCCCGGGCTTTGCGGTCGGCCTGAATTTGCTCTGCCTGAGCCAGCACCTGCTCCGCCGTCTTGCCGTTCAGGGCATCCCGCATTTTGCCTTCCATATCTCCCGCATCAGCACCGCCATTGGCAAACAGGCTTTTCATATCGATCTGGCTAAAGGCAATCAACTGAACCGCCTGGTCAAAGTCTGACCGTTTCGCCTCTGGCAATGACTCCCGGACCTTGGCAACTGACTCCTTCATCTTGGCCTCACTGGAGGCATCGATGGTGGGATCCGAACAGCCGGTAATGGCCATGGCCGCCAGGACCAGCATCAGTAGTGCATAGACTTTCATTGTTTTCTCCTTTGCCACTGTTCCCTAAGTCAGATGCGGCATCCTGCCGCTTTTGTCTCGTCCATGATGACACCCAAAGGCTATTTACTTATTATTGTCATGTCGATACTGAATACATGAACACGTCACTTTTTGGCACATATCGCTTTTTGGAGCATATCCATGGCACGGACTGCAGGTAAAAACGCAGCAGACTGGCCGCTGCGCTGGGACCTGTTATTGCGCTACAGACTGATCGAGGTCATCGCGCTCTGGGAGGGAAGACTGACGACGAACCACTTGCAGCGAGCTTTTGGCATCGGCCGGCAGCAGGCCAGCAAGGATATTAACCACTATCTTGCTGAATATGCGCCTGGCAACCTGGATTACGACCGCTCCCTGAAGGGCTACAAGCCCGCCAGCACCTTCAAGCCGGTATTCACTCGGGGCGTGGCCGACGAATACCTGCAGATGATGCATGCCAGGGAGGATCTGAGCTGTGCTTTTGAAACTCTGGATGTACGCGAACTCAATACCGAAGTGCTGCTTCCTCCTTCCCGTGACCTACGCCCTAGTGTGCTGCGTCCGATCCTCCAGGCCTGCCGCGAAAAACTCCGCGTGGAGATCCAGTACGCCTCCTTGAGCAACCCGGAGCCCGAGTACCGCGTTATCCAGCCCCACACCGTGGTACACAGTGGCATGCGCTGGCATGTCCGTGCCTGGTGCGAGAAAAGTAGTGGCTACCGGGATTTCGTATTAAGCCGAATTCAAGATGAGCCCGAGCTGACGCTTCCAGGCGAGCACCACGCTGAACAGGATGATGCCTGGCAAGAGCGGCTCACGCTGCAGGTCACCCCGGACCCTCGCCTCTCTGCAGCTCAGCAGGCTGTGATTGCTCTGGATTACGGCATGGCCGATGGGACGCTGACTATTGAGTGCCGGGCGGCCATGGCCAATTACATTGTGCAGCTACTGAGACTGGATGGACCGCAGCACCGCGACCCGGAGGCCCAGCAGGTGGTGCTGGCCAACAGGGATGAGGTCAAAGGGTGGCTTTGGGGAACGAATTAACTCTCGTACACTTCAATCTCTTCTCTTAAACGGGAAGATTTCATCAAAGAAAGAAAAAGCGGCAACAAACAAAAGATGACATAGCTGAAGGTTTGATTCTGTCACACTTAGATAAAGGCACGTTCGGCGCGGACTCCCAGCCATTGAGAAACAACATGCCATTGCCGGATATGTTAGCGAAACCATGAAGGGGACCGCGGTGATCTGTCGTGGAGTAAGACGATTCCTGACTTACATATTTCCAAAATCACGAGATTAATCTTGTAGGGGGTTTTGGTTTTCTACATTCGGCCCAGGCACAAAAAAGCCCGACTGTTTCCAGTCAGGCTTTTTTGTATCTCGATTGGTCGGGACGGGAGGATTCGAACCTCCGACCCCTTGCACCCCATGCAAGTGCGCTACCAGGCTGCGCTACGCCCCGAGATGTGCTTGGTAGGCAGTGCTACCAAAGCGGCGAGCATAATAGCGGATTTGATTGGGGGATGGAACCAGTAACGTACTGGTTGATCAGGGTTTAAGCGATGAAGACACAAGCGCCAAGTTGCAAGCAACAAGTCGGACTCATGCGGCGCCGAGACAGCAACGTCGTATCCGCTCTCCAGCCCGGCTTGTCAGACCGGGCCTGTGAAAAGGGTAGTTCCACCGAAAACTATAGCCGGCTGCCCATTCGCAGCCGAACTACCGCGCCTACGAGGTGAGCGGATTGCGGGGAAGCAGGCATGAAAAAACCCCGGAAGCGAGGCTGCCGGGGCTTCTTGCTTACAGGCAAACACCTGCAAGAGATCTGTCTGGATCAGGAGGCTTTAAGTACGTCTAGAACCTCTTCCATCTCCACAATCATCTGCTTGATGAGTTGATGATACTGTGTGACCTGCTCAGCGTTGGCGCCGCCAGAAAGCTGTTGACGGGCACCACCGATGGTAAAGCCCTGATCGTACAGTAAGCTGCGGATCTGACGAATCATCAGCACGTCTTGACGCTGATAGTAGCGGCGGTTACCACGGCGCTTTACCGGGTTGAGCTGTGGAAACTCCTGTTCCCAATAGCGCAATACATGCGGCTTGACGTCACATAGGTCACTGACTTCACCAATGGTGAAATATCGCTTCCCTGGAATCGCCGGCAATTCGTCGTTATGACTTGGTTCCAGCATACGCCTCAACCCGTTGTTTTAATTTTTGCCCTGGACGAAAGGTAACAACCCGGCGAGCGGTAATGGGAATTTCTTCACCGGTTTTCGGGTTCCGCCCTGGGCGTTCACTCTTGTCTCTGAGGTCGAAATTGCCAAAGCCTGAGAGCTTCACCGGAATATTATCTTCCAGCGAATGGCGGATTTCTTCAAAAAACATTTCCACCATTTCTTTGGCTTCACGCTTGTTCAAGCCTAATTCTTCGAACAAACGCTCGGCCATATCTGCTTTGGTCAGCGCTCCCATTAATAGCTCCCCTGCCCTTCCTTAATTCAGTCCCTTAAGATGGCGTTAAACTGTTGTTTTAACTGGGATACTACGGCATCCACCAAGTCATTCACCTCTTGATCCTTAAGAGTGCGCGAACGGTCCTGGAAGGTCAAGCCCAAAGCGAGGCTTTTACGATTTTCACCGATGCTATCACCTTGATATATATCGAAAATATTGACCCCGGTGAGACGCTCGTCACAGGTAGAACGCACCGCCGCAATTAGCTCACCTGCGGGGATACTATCCTCTACCACGAAGGCCAGGTCACGGCGCATGCGTGGCTGATCAGACACCGACTGGAAGCTCGGCAGGACACCTTGCTGCAATGGCGCCTGGGCCAGCTCGAAGGCGTACAGCTGACCCGGCAGGTCCAGATCTGCCGCTAGCCGTGGGTGAATCCGCCCCAGATAACCAACGATCTCGCCGTCACGTTTCAGCGCAGCGGTCTGTCCTGGATGCAACGCCGGATGCTCGGCGGGCTCGAAACTGAAGGCATCCGCATCGGACAAGGCCAGCAAGGCTTCCACATCCCCTTTCAGGTCAAAGAAATCTACCGGGCGTTTGCCTTCCCAGTTCTGCGGCTGGGCACTGCCGTAAAGCAGGCCGGCGATCATGGGCGTCTGGGCTAGCCCGCCTTCCACGTCTGCCGCATCGGTAGGGACAAAACGCAGACCGGTCTCGAACAGACGCAGGCGATCAGCCTGGCGGTTCAAATTGTGGCGGGCGGTACTGAACAAGCCGGCCAACAGCGTGGTACGCATGACACCCAGATCCATAGAGATCGGGTTGAGCAATGGCAGCGGTTCTACTCGGGGTTCCACTTTAGCCAAGAGGCCTGGCTCTACGAAGGTGTAGGTAATAGCCTCCTGGTAACCCCGGTCCATCAGGGTGTCGGCTAAACGCCGCAGTGCCACAATATGCTCTGGAACGGTATCACCGGAAGGTGAGCCCGCGGGCACGCGGCTAGGCAGTTTTTCATAGCCGTAAATACGCGCCAACTCTTCGATCAAGTCCTGTTCGATGGCCATATCAAAGCGCCAGCTGGGCGCCAGCACGCGCCACTCTTCACCCTCACCCTTGACTGAGATGTCCATGCCCAAGCGGCTGAGAATGTCTTCCACTTGTTGAGCGGGAAGGCCCATCCCCAGCAAGCCCTCGATGCGTTCGGCACGCAAGGTGAGCTCAGCCTGTTTGGGCAGCTGCGCTTCGTCCGCCGCTTCAGTGACAGGGCCAGCCTGACCGCCGGCAATTTTCTGGATCAAGGCAGTGGCGTATTCAATGGCATCGTTTTGCAGTTGTGGGTCGACACCCCGCTCGAAGCGGTGAGAAGAATCCGTGTGCAAACCGTAAGAGCGAGCCTTGCCAGCAATAGCCAACGGCGCGAAGAAGGCACACTCTAAGAAGATGTCTTGCGTGTCCGTGGTCACTGATGAGGGCTTGCCCCCCATCACACCGGCCAACGCCAAAGCAGCACCATCATCGGCGATCACTAGAGTGTCATCGCGCAGGGTCAGCTCCTGGTCGTCCAGAGTGGTGAGCTTTTCCTCAGCCTTGGCCTTACGGACGGTGATGCCACCGTTCAGTTTTGCCAGGTCGAATGCATGTAGCGGCTGGCCCAGCTCTACCAACACATAGTTGGTCACGTCCACAATCGGGTCGATGGTGCGCAGGCCAGCACGACGCAGGCGCTCTACCATCCACAGCGGAGTGGCGGCATTGACGTCCACTCCTTTAATGACGCGGCCAAGATAACGGGGGCAGCCGGCGCTGTCCGCCAATGTCACGGTCAGGCTGTCGTCGATGACAGGGGCCACTTTGCTAATGGAAGCTTCGGTGAGCGCCGTCTGGTTCATCACCCCTACTTCCCGCGCGATACCACGCAGGCTCAGGCAGTCCGCCCGGTTAGGCGTTAGATCTACCTCGATGACGGTGTCGTCTAGGCTCAGATAGTCACGGAAATCCGTGCCCACCGGCGCATCTTCCGGTAGCTCCATCAAACCATCGATCAGGTCTTCCAGGCCTAGCTCAGAAGCACCGCACAGCATGCCATTGGATTCCTGGCCACGCAGCTTGGCTTTCTTGATCTTGAAGTCGCCAGGCAGCACTGCACCCACTTGGGCGAAAGGCATTTTCAGGCCGACACGCACATTGGATGCACCGCAAACCACCTGCACCGTGTCGGTACCGTTTGTGACCTGGCAAACACTCAGCTTGTCTGCATCCGGGTGCGGTTCGCAGCTTTCAACCTGCCCAACCACAACACCGGTAAAGGCCGGTGCAGCGGGCTCCACGGCATCCACTTCCAAACCGGCCATGGTCAGTTGTTGTACCAGGGTCTCGGTATCAATGGCCGGGTTAACCCACTCCCGCAACCAGGCTTCGTTAAAACGCATTATCGAAATTCCTTAAACTTGTTCGCGGGAGGCGTTAGCCAAACTGGGACAAAAAGCGGGTGTCGTTCTCAAAGAACAACCGCAAATCGTTTACGCCATAACGGAGCATGGCGATACGTTCGATGCCCATACCAAACGCAAAACCGCTGTACTCTTCTGCATCAACGCCGCCGGCCTCAAGCACCGTTGGGTGCACCATGCCGCAGCCCATGATTTCGATCCAACCTGTGTGCGAACACACCCGGCAGCCTTCTCCACCACAGCTGACACAGCCCACATCGACTTCGGCGCTTGGCTCGGTAAACGGAAAATAGCTGGGACGGAAACGCACCGGCAGATCTTCCACTTCAAAGGTGTAACGCAGGAATTCCGCTACGGTGCCACGCAGGTCCGCAAAGGTTATGCCCTTGTCTACCAACAGACCTTCCACCTGGTGGAACATGGGGGTATGAGTCAGATCCGAATCACAACGATACACTCGACCCGGGGCGATAATCCGGAACGGGGGCTTGCCCTGCTCCATCACCCGGACCTGTACCGGTGAGGTATGGGTACGCAACAAACGCCCATCACCAAAGTAAAAGGTGTCATGCATGGCCCGGGCCGGGTGATGGCTAGGGATATTCAACGCTTCAAAATTGTGGAAATCATCTTCCACTTCAGGGCCTTCGGAAATGTCAAAGCCCAAACGCAGGAAGAAATCTTCAATGCGACGACGCATACGATTTACCGGATGCAACCCACCCGGCAACTCTCCACGCCCCGGCAGGGTGACATCAACGGTTTCACTGGCAAGCTGCTGTTTTAACGCCGCTTCCTCCATTGCACTCTTGCGATCGGCAATGGCGTCTTGGACTTTTTGCTTGCCTTCATTGATCACCGCACCCGCCTGCGGGCGCTCCTCAGCGCTCAGCTTACCCAAGCCTTTCATCAGGGCACTGATTTCGCCCTTCTTGCCCAGGTACTTTACCCGCACATCATCCAAGGCCCGAATGTCGCCAGCCTGTTCGACCTCTGCCAGAGCAGCGTCGACCAGGGCATTGAGATTTTCCATTTAAGACTCCGCAGTCTTTAAATCAGAAGAAAGTTGAAAGTTGCAAAGCGCGATTCCAGAAAGATACGACCCGACACGGCTAAAGCCGCGCCCCAGTAAAGCGTGGGGAAAAGCCACTCGATTGGCATTAAAACCCAACCGCGTTTCAACTTTATACTTTCAACTTTCAACTGGTCTTTTTTCAAACAAAAACGGGGGAAGAGCGCGAACTCTTCCCCCGTTGAGTATGCTGTTCAGTCTAAGACCGAACAGTAAATCAGGCGGTGAGACTCGCTTTGGCTTTTTCGGCCAAAGCGCTAAAGGTTGCCTGATCGCGGACAGCGATGTCCGCCAGTACTTTACGGTCGATGTCGATGGACGCTTTTTTCAGTCCATTGATCAAACGGCTGTAAGACAGACCGTTCAAACGCGCAGCCGCGTTGATACGCACAATCCACAGACGACGGAATTGACGCTTACGAACCTTACGGTCGCGGTAAGCATACTGACCGGCTTTGGTAACGGCTTGTACCGCTACGCGGAATACACGACTGCGGGCACCGTAGTAGCCTTTAGCCTGCTTGAGAATTTTCTTGTGCCGACGGCGCGCCTGCACACCACGTTTTACTCGTGCCATTGTTTAGTCTCCAGATCCGTAAAAGTTATGCGTAGGGCATCATGCGTTTAACAAGAGCCACATCATTCTCGTGGACTTCCTGCTTCGGACGCAGTTTACGAATAGTCTTGGAAGACTTTTTGGTCAGAATGTGGTTTTTGAATGCCTGCTTGCGCTTGAAACCGGAGGCGGTTTTTTTGAAACGCTTGGCAGCCCCACGGTTTGTCTTGATTTTAGGCATGGTACCTTCTCAAGTTGATGAATTAATTAAACAGTCCGTTATGACTGCTTCTTCTTTTTGCCCGGGCCGAGCACCATGATCATCTGGCGCCCTTCCATGTTCGGACGTTGCTCAACAGAACCGTATTCTTCCAAGTCCTTCTCGATACGAGCAAGAAGTTCCCGGCCCAGTTCCTGGTGAGCCATCTCACGACCGCGAAAGCGGACGGTGATTTTTGCTTTGTCGCCGGCCTCAAGGAAACGAATGAGGTTACGCAGTTTCACATCGTAGTCACCGATATCGGTGCCGGGACGGAATTTGATTTCCTTGACCTGAGTCTGACGCTGCTTTTTGCGCCCCTCTTTGGCCTTTTGTTTAGCCTCGAACAGATGTTTGCCGTAATCCATAATTCGGCAAACCGGTGGTTCTGCACCAGGGGAGATTTCCACCAGATCCAGCTGTTTAGAAGTGGCCTTTTCCAAGGCGTCCTGCAGGCTGACGATACCGACCTGCTCACCATCCACATCGATCAACCGAACTTCGGTTGCCTGGATTTGCTGATTTGTATTGGCGCGCTGCTCGCGGCCTTTGCCTCCACGCTTAATGTCGTGAACCTCCAATCTGTTGTCGAAAACGAGGCGAGTAGCCTCACCGCCTCAGTAAATAGGCGCGCATTGTATGCCACCACAACGGGCACAACAACCCCGACCCTTACTCTGGCCGACGTACGCAACTAGCTGAAACGGAATGAGTTCTACCTGAAAGCCTAATCGAAGCACGGCCTACCCTTTCGAAGACTGGCCCCAACTCCCAGGAAGGATGGGTATTTTAAGCAAATCCGGTTACTTTTCAAGCATCACATCCATATTTACTTACGCGTGATGTTGCACTGTGCCGATTCCATTAATATAGTTGCCAGTAACAACATAAACGTTTAGACAATTATCTATGTCCTCCAGTACAGATCGTGCCGAACAGCTGTATGAAGCCGTCAATCAGTTGATACGGGTTCACCAGTTCCGCGATCGCGATTACATTTGTTCCCACGACGTATCCGTGGCTCAGTGCTATGCGCTCGAAACCCTAGTAAAGCGTGGCCCTTTACGGCTGCAGGCCCTGGCTTCGGAGATGTATCTGGACAAAAGCACGACCAGCAGAGTCGTCGACTCCCTGTTGCGCAAGGCATATGTGCTGAAAACCCCGGATCCGTCAGATCAACGCGCGGTGCAACTTTCGCTGACGCCTGAGGGCAAAAAACTGTATCAGACGATCCGCCAGGATTTGGTGGCTGAAGAAGCCTCAATGATAAAGAACCTGCCGCCGGAAGTGGTCGATGGCGCCCTGGCCTTGATCCGCCAGCTGACCGCTGCGGCCCGCGCTCGCCTAGGCTCATAGCGGCATTTTTTAACCATTTTGTTGTTAGTACCAACAGATTAAGAAGGATGACAGTATGCACAAAACACTCGCCACTCTCCCGGTCGCCGTTATCGGCGCAGGCCCGATTGGCCTCAGCGCCGCCGTTCATCTGCTTAATCGCGGCTACACACCCATCATCTTTGAGGCGGGCACGCAGGCCGGCGCCCATCTTGCTCGCTGGGGACATGTCCGCATGTTTTCACCCTGGTCGTACAACATCGACCCTGCCGCCGTTGAGCTGCTGAACCAAGGTAACTGGACGGAACCCTCGCTAGCGAAGTTTCCCACCGGGAAAGAGCTCCTAGAGCATTATGTATTGCCGCTAGCCAACCACCCCAAAATCGCCTCGCACCTGCACCTTAACAACCGGGTTCTCCATGTGAGTCGATGCAACCATGATGTATTACGCACAAAAGGACGGGACGACACCCCTTTTGTGCTCCGCATAGCAGGACCTGATGGAGAGCACGACGTCACCGCTCAAGCGGTAATCGACGCCTCAGGCACCTACCAAACGCCCAACTGGCTTGGCGCCCATGGCATTCCTGCATTAGGAGAAAATGCTGCGTCCAACGCCATTCGCTACGGCGTTCCTGATGTCCTTGGCGTTGACCGTGCACACTACACCGACAAATCGGTACTTGTGGTTGGCGGCGGTCACTCGGCTTTTAATGCCTTACAAGACCTGGTTCGACTTTCAGAACAAAGCGCCGGCATGCAAGTGCATTGGGCTGTTCGCAGCGAATCCGTCACTAACGTAGTTCGCTCGCCTGCTAATGATGAACTCCAAGAGCGCAGAGCATTGGAGGTGCATATACAAGCGTTACTCGAGCAAGACCGAATACACGTTCATACCGGCATTGAGGTCGACACCATTAGCCAAGACGGGAACCGCCTTATCGTACACAGTAATGGCAAGTCACTTCCTCCTGTTGACCGCATCATTGCGGCAACCGGCTTCCGTCCTGACCTCAGTGTGTTATCCGAGCTTCGCACCACCATCGATCCGGCCACACAAAGCCCCACCAGGCTAGCGCCTTTGATCGACCCAAACATGCACAGCTGTGGCTCCGTACCTGAGCATGGCGCAGCCGAACTGTCTCACCCTGAATCGAATCTCTATATCGTTGGCATAAAAAGCTACGGTCGGGCTCCCACTTTTTTGCTTCGCACCGGTTATAAGCAGGTTTTATCGGTGATCTCCGCGCTGCACAGCGAAGAGGAGCCAACTCCAGTTCAACCCTGCGCGGCACCCACGTGCCCGGGATGAATGTGCAGCCCGCTAAATATGGCTTTGTTGCCGCTTTGGGCCTTGCGCAACTGGTATCTTGGGGCGTGCTGTATTACAGCTTCCCCTTGATAGCAGAGGCGATGATTAACGACACAGGAATAAGCCGCAGTTCGATTTACGGTGCGGCCACTGCCGGCTTACTTCTCGCGGCAGCCATGGCTTATCCGGTTGGCACCCTGGTCGATCGTGGGCATGGCCGCAAGATTATGGTGGGGGCAACCTTCGCCGCATCACTAACCACGCTATTATGGTCCTATGCCGCAACGGCGCCCGCCTTTTATGCAGCCATCATTACGCTGGCTGGGCTTCAAGCCACATTGTTGTATGAGCCCGCTTTTGCTGTGGTGGTTCGTCAATTGAACATTCAGCAGGCACGCTCAGCCATTACCGCGATAACCCTTTGGGCAGGCTTTTCCAGCACCCTGTTCGTACCCTTAGTGCAGTCCATGCTGGATGCATTAGGCTGGCGCGGCACCTTGCTGTCTCTTGCCGCCATTAACCTGGCCATCGCCGCACCACTTTATTACTGGGCCATTCCGCCAGCCACAACAACACGCAACGTCACACCACCCAAAACCGTCGCCGCAAATCAACCGTCCCTTTCCCCCATCTTGCGGCAGCCAACATTTTATCTTTTAAGCGCATCATTCTGTGCTTACATGGCCCTGTTTTCAGGTTTCACGTATCACCTCTACCCCCTGCTGGTCGCGCTCTCTGATGACACCCAATCCGTGGTCCTGGCCATAGCGCTCATTGGTCCTGCCCAAGTCGGTGCAAGGGTACTGATACTACTTTTCAAAAAGATCACGATAAGACAATTGGGCCTGCTCACCGGTATCACCTTCCCCGTTGCCATTGTGCTGCTCAAAGCTCCGCCCAGCACACTAACGCTGGTTGCGCTGTGTCTACTCTACGGTGGCGCCAATGGCATCTTCACCATCGTTCGCGCAATGGCCGTTCCCGAGCTACTGTCCCGCCACCATTACGGGAGAATTAACGGCATCATGCTGATTCCCATGTCGCTGGCACGGGCCGTTGCACCTTGGGCAATTGCAGGCTACTGGACACATACGGGGAGCGCACAAGGAGCTATCAATTTGATACTCGGATTGGCACTGCTAGTGCCGGTGTTATTTGGCTTGGCGATCAACACCCGCCGTCGGAACTGTTAGCTATAAACCGTAACAAACCAACAGAAATGTAGAGAGAAGGAAGAGCTCTATCTGCCCTTTAGCAATTGGGCGCTAGACCGAACCTTCAGTGATTCGGCGCCGAGCATAAACGCCAACGATAACCTGTGTATTTCTTTGGATTAGGGCCAATCAGTAACTGAACGCCTTGTAGCACCTGAGACAACCATTGACGGCTGCCTCAGGCTGACGAAAGGCCTGCTAGCGGGGGTTTAAAACGTCTTCGCAGAAACCTAAACGTCGACCACCCTGCGGTTCATGCAGCCACTAGCCTTTAAGACCTTTGGCAATACGATCACCCAGCGTTTTATCAACATTGCACCAATACTCAATCGCGCGTTGCAGAACCCTCTCGGATACACCCGCAGACAGGTGACCAACAATGTTATCTACAAGGCGATCACGCTCTTCGTCGTTAAGTACCTCGCGTACTAAGGCTCCCGCCTGACCGAAGTCATCGTCGTCTTTGCGCAACGTGTACGCTTGGCGAACCATGTCGCCATCGGCATACCACTGCGTACCATCCTGGCCCCGTTGCGGATCAGCTTCTGGCCCACCGTAGGAGTTCGGCGCATAAACCGGATCGGAAACATTTTCGGTACGCCCCACTCCGTCCTTGCTGTAGCTGTTCACCGGACACTTTGGCTTGTTGACAGGAATCTGCTTGTAGTTCACCCCCAGCCGGTGACGGTGAGCGTCCGCGTATGAGAAGCCACGAGCTAGCAACATTTTGTCGGGGGACAAACCGATGCCGGACACGAGGTTGTTAGGTTCAAATGCGGCTTGCTCCACCTCGGTGTGAAAATCAGTCGGGTTGCGGTTCAACGTCAGTTTGCCGACTTCCATTAAGGGGTAGTCACTGTGCGGCCACACCTTAGTCAAATCGAAAGGGTTTAACCGATAGGTCTTGGCATCCTCAAACGGCATGATCTGCATGTGCAGAGTCCAGCTTGGGTAATCGCCGTTTTTGATGGAGTCAAACAGATCACGGCGGTGATAGTCGCCATCTTTACCGGCCATGCTGTCGGCTTCATCTTGGGTCATGCATTCAATACCCTGATCGGTCTTGAAGTGGTATTTAACCCAAAACTTCTCATCCTTGGCGTTGATCCACATATAGGTATGACTGGAATAGCCATTCATGTGACGCCACGTCTTGGGTATACCGCGATCGCCCATCAACCAAGTCACCTGGTGCGCCGACTCAGGCGAAAGCGTCCAGAAATCCCATTGCATATCGTGGTCGCGTAGGCCGTTGTCGGCGCGACGTTTCTGCGAGCGGATAAAGTGCTGGAATTTCATTGGGTCCCGCACGAAGAAAACCGGCGTGTTATTACCCACCATGTCATAGTTGCCTTCACTGGTGTAAAACTTCAGCGAAAAGCCTCGTGGGTCACGCCAAGTATCTGGGCTGCCGCGCTCACCGGCTACCGTAGAAAATCGAATCAGAGTGTCCGTCTTGGTGCCGGGCTGAAATACTGCAGCTTTAGTGTATGCACTTACATCCTTGGTCACCTCGAAGTGGCCAAAGGCACCGCCGCCCTTCGCATGGGGTTGGCGCTCTACGATACGCTCGCGATTGAAATTCGCCATTTGCTCAATCAAATAGTGATCGTGAAGGACAATCGGCCCGTCCGCTCCTATTGTGAGGGAGTGTTCATCACTGGCTACTGGGATGCCACCATCTGTTGTGGTGGGTTTCGCTGGTTTATCGCTCATGTGTTACTCCTGTATCGCTCATAGACCCCCAATGAACATTAAGAGTCTATCGCTGAGTAGTAATATTACGGCGCGTATTTCGGTATCGCACAGAGTGCGAGACCCATGAAAACACCATGATTAGAACATGCTTAAAAATTGTTCGCCCCCTTAACCGTGTACTGCAACAAAAACGATCCTAAAGGTCGATCCAAGTAGTACTCCCAAAACAACAACAACGCATTAAACCGATGGCCAGTTTTACTCGCTTTTACGAAACGTAATCGGCGGCCAAACAGAGACAAAAAAGCCCATGAGAACATGGGCCTTTCTGTAAAATAATTCACCACAAACAATTGAACCAGAAAGAGGAACTGGGCGACGGCGCATCATCCAAGCGCACTTTCCCAACTCATCCAATTCGTTTCGAGGCTTGAATTCGAGAAGCAAGCATTCAGGTATTAGCGTAATACTCTAAGCCACACCCTAAAGTCGCACGTTCTACCAGGTCAAGGTAACGCCGAACGCGCCGGCTCGTTCTTACGTTGGCTATTCCAGCCACGCGGCTCCTAAGAACCTGACATTTAGTGAATAATTTTCTGGGCCTGTTAGGCCAGCGAGGGCGTCCTGACCTTTTGTCCCTGTCTTTTTTGTATGCTCAAGCCATGGTGCTGATGGTGCGACGGAACCGGGCGAGCGCGAAGCCGAACAAGGCCGACCCGATCACGGCGATGGCGAGGAACTGCGGCCAGACCGCCGTGAAGCCCGCGCCGCGGTACAGAATCGCCTGGGCCAGCATCACGAAATGGGTATTGGGCGCGGCGAGCATGATGTACTGGACAGCCTCCGGCATGCTCTCGCGCGGTGTCGAGCCACCGGAGAGCATTTGCAACGGCAGCAGCACCAGCATGAGCAGCAGGGCGAACTGCGGCATGGAGCGGGCGACGGTGCCGAGGAAGATGCCCATCGAGGTGGTTGCGAAAAGATGCAGCGCCGCCCCGGCCAGAAATAGCGTAAGCGAGCCTTCGATCGGCACAGACAGCCAGCCCTGCACGACGACAGTAAGCGCGAAGGCGGTGGCGGCCAGGACCACCAGCCCCATCGCCCACACCTTGCTCGTCATAATCTCGAAAGGGGTGACCGGCATGACCAACAGATGCTCGACCGTTCCATGCTCGCGCTCGCGGATCAACGCCGCGCCCGTGAGGACGATGGAGAGCATGGTCACGTTGTTGATGACCTGCATGATGGCGCCAAACCACGACTTGTTGAGCTGGGGATTGAAGCGCGCCCGCAGCGCCAGATCGACCGGTAACTCCGGAACCTCGCGGTAGCGCTGCGCGAAGGCCCGCACCTCGTCGCTCACAATGCTATGAATATAGCCACTGCCGTTGAAAGCCTGGCTCATGCGCGTGGCATCGACGTTGAGTTGGATCGTTGGCCTGCGCCCCGCCAGCAGGTCGCGCTGGAAGTCGGGAGGGATATCGAGGGCAAAGGTGTCGATGCCGGCATCCATGCGGGCATCCATCTCGGCCTGGTCGATCACGTCGGGGGGAACAAAGTACGGCGGGTAAAAGGCGCTGACGATGCGCCATGACACTGGAGAGCGATCCTCATTCACAATCGCGATCGGGGCCTTGTTGAAGGTCTCCGGCATGGCCGTGGCCGCCGTGTAGACCGAAATGGTGAAGGCGTAGACGATAAGCACAAGCATGATCGGGTCGCGGACGAGGCTGCGTAACTCTTTGACCCCAAGGTGGAGAATATTGGCAAGGCGCATGGGCTACCGCTCCTGTTTCTTGAGCAGCGCGGCGGACAGCACGGTCAGGACCGGCACGGCCAGCGCCAACGGAATGAAAGCGGCATGCAAATCGGAGAAATTGAGGGCCTTCGAGAAGGTGCCGCGCGCAATCGTCAAGAAATGCGTGGTCGGATAGACCTCGCCAATCAGCCGGCCCATTCCTTCCAAGGACGACACCGGATCGATCATGCCCGAGAAGTTCGCTGCAGGCAGGATAGTGAGCACCGCCGTGCCGAAGATCGCCGCGATCTGGCTGCGCATGAAGGTAGAGATAAGGAGCCCCAAGGCCGTCGCGGTGCCGACATAGAGCAACGCACCCACTGCCAACGTCAGGAAGCTACCTTTCAGCGGCACGCCGAAGATGCTCACCGCGAGCAGCGTGAGCAGCAGGAAGCTCAAGAAGGACAGCACAACATAGGGCAACTGCTTGCCGAGCAGGAATTCAAGCCGCGTCGTCGGCGTGACATAGAAGTTGGTGATGGAACCGAGCTCCTTTTCCCGCACCACACTGAGCGCCGCGAGCATGGCCGGGATCAGCATAAGCAGCAGCGGGATCACCGCCGGCACCATCGCCACCAGGCTCTTGACGTCCGGGTTATAGCGAAACCGAGTCTCGATATTAACAAGTCCCGCCAAAGCCTCGCCGTAGCCGGCCTCACGCGCCTTGGTCGCCAGCCAGTGGGCATGAATCCCCTGCACATAGCCGCGAACGGTCTCTCCCCGTGCCGGCATGGCGCCGTCAATCCAGGCGCCGATTTCGACCCGCCGGCCCCGGGCGATGTCACGCGCGAAACCCGGCGGGATCTCGACCGCCAGACTAAGGTCGCCTTCGCGCATCCGCCGGTCGAGATCGGCATCATCGGTAATCGGCGCCCGCTCGACGAAGTACCGGGAGCCGGCGAGGTTAAGCGTATAATCGCGGCTGACGGTGGTCTGGTCGCGGTCCAGTACCGCGAAGGTGAGGTCCTCAACATCAAGGCTGATCCCATAGCCCATCACGAACATCAGGATGACGCTACCGACCAGCGCCAACGTTAGCCGGATGGGATCGCGGCGCAACTCCAGCCCTTCGCGCCACGCATAGCTGAGCATGCGCCGGGGGTCAAACCGGCGTCGCCAGCCCTGTAGTTCAACATGGCCTGCTGACGCATCAACCAAACCGAGCGAAGCTATCCCTTCTGGTTGTCTCTCGGCCTCCTGCAACGCTTCCTCCAGATGCCCCACGAACGCCTCTTCCAGAGTCTCCACGCCCCGCTGGCTGATCAGAGCAGCAGGCGTATCGGTCACCAGCACCCGGCCGGCGTGCATCAGCGAAATGCGGTCGCAACGCTCGGCCTCATTCATGAAATGAGTGGAGATGAAGATAGTCACCCCATCCCGACGCGATAGCTCAGCCAGCATGCGCCAGAAAGCGTCACGTGCAACCGGGTCGACACCCGAGGTGGGCTCGTCGAGGATCAGCATCTCGGGCTTGTGGATCATGGCCACCGCCAGCGACAGGCGCTGTCGGAGCCCGAGGGGCAGTCGGCCCGGCAAACTGTCCACCACGGTGACCAGATCAAAGCGCTCGATCATCTCCTCCACACGCTGCGGAATCTCGGCGGCGGGCACCTGGAACAACCGGGCGTGCAGTTCCAGGTTCTGCCGCACCGTCAGTTCGGTGTAGAGCGAAAAAAACTGTGACATATAGCCGACGCGACGACGGGTGGCGAGGTCGTGCGGGTCCACCTCCTGCCCGAACAGCCAGGCGCGGCCTTCACTCGGCGGCAGCAGGCCGGTCAACATCTTCATGGTGGTGGTCTTGCCGCAGCCGTTAGAGCCAAGGAAACCGAAGATCTCGCCCCTTGGGACTCGCAGATTCACACGGTCTACGGCAGTGAAATCGCCGAAACGCATGGTCAGATCCTGCGCCTCGATCGCGGTATCGACAGCCTCTTCCGACCGCGGTGGAATCTCGACCGCCCGATAATCCCGGCGCTTGTCTTCCGGCAGCAGCCGGATGAAGGCCGCTTCCAGCGAATCCATTCCTGTACGCTGCAATAAACCTTCGGGGCTGTCACAAGCCAGCACCCGCCCACCGTCCATCGCCGCCAACCAATCAAAGCGTGCCGCCTCCTCAATATAGGCCGTGGCCACCAGCACGCTCATACCGGCTCGGGAAGAACGGATCTCGGAGATCAATTCCCAGAACTGGCGTCGTGACAGAGGATCCACCCCAGTGGTCGGCTCGTCGAGGATCAAGAGGTCCGGATCATGGATCAGCGCGCAGCAGAGTCCGAGCTTCTGCTTCATCCCGCCGGATAGCTTGCCCGCCGCCCGATCGAGAAACGGCTTGAGTCCGGTGGCCTCGGTCAGCGCTTCGATGCGACGCGCCCGTTCGCCGCCGTCGTGCCCGAACAGGCGTCCGAAGAAGTCGAGGTTCTCGCGCACAGACAACGTCGGATAAAGGTTCCGCCCGAGCCCCTGCGGCATATACGCAACGCGCGGACCAACGCTACGGCGGTGGCGCGCATTGGCCATATCGCCGCCGAGTACCTCGACCTCTCCCTCCTGAATCACGCGGGCACCCGCGATCAGCGCCAGCAGACTCGATTTGCCGACCCCGTCCGGGCCAATCAGCCCGGCCATACAGCCGGCCGGGATATCAAGGCTAACGGAATCGAGCGCGTGGACCTCCCTGTAGCGCAAGGTCAGGTTCCTCAAGCGGGCGACCGGCATGGCAGCCAACTCGCTGTTATTGGACGTTTGGCTCGCATCCCGTTTCATTGTGGCAGCTTGAGTTGCAGTTCAGGAGGCCAGCTTGCCTGCGGGTCGAGGCGCACATAGACCATGCCGGGGAGGCCGGTCTTGACCTGGTGGAGGTGCTTCCTAAGCAGATCCGGGTCGATCCGCGCCTTGATGCGAAACATTAGCTTCTGGCGTTCTTCTTCCGTCTCCACCATCTTGGGCGTGAATTGTGCGACATCCGCGACGAACGAGATTTGGGCCGGTATCACGTATTGCGGAGCGGCGTCGAGCACGAGCCGCGCTTCGGTTCCCAACGCGACGCGCCCGGCTTGTTCTGTCGGCAGAAAGAAGGTCATGTAGACATCGGCGAGATCAACCATATTCAGCACGACGCCACCCGGAGAGAACACCTCGCCGGGCTGAGCGACGCGGTACTGGACACGACCGTCGCGCGGCGACTTCAGAACGCTGTCATCAAGGTCAGCCTGGATGCGCTGGATGGTGGCCCGCGCCGCGTCCACCGACGCCTGCGCCCCAATAACATCCGACTTGGCTCGTCCTATGGCCGCTTGGGCGGCGGCCGCCTGCGCTTCCGCGGCGCCGACTGCGGCTTTCGCCGCCTGGAAGGCGGCACGATCGTCATCCCGCATGGACAGGGCCGCGGCCCCTTTCAAAGCCAACTCTTCTGTACGGTCAAGGCGCTTCTTCGCAGCATCGAGTTCGGCCTTCCTCTGAGCAATGAACGCCTCGGCCGCTTGCTTCTCGGCTTCTCGCTGGGTCACCTGGCTTTGCGCAGTCTCTATGCCGATAAGCGCGCGCCGCAACTGTGCCTGGGCCTCGCGCAGTTGTGCCTCCAGAACGACCGAATCCATTTTCGCCAGCACCTGCCCGGCGCGGACAAAGTCGCCTTCGTTAGCCAGGATCTCCTTGACCCGGCCCGCAGTCTTGGCCGCGACGTCGATCTCAACGGCCTCGATTCGGCCGTTGCCAGCAGCAAAGCCTTCTGGCAAACCCTTTGGTTGAACAAACCACCACGCCCAAGCGCCTAGGCCGACGACAATCGCGGCGACGACGACCCGAGCAATGTTCACCCTTACGAGCCGCTTCAATGTCAGTTTTTGACCCGAATTTCTGTCCATCATAAAAATTCCTGCTGCTCTTGTGGAACATCGGCGGAACTCGGCATCGATCAGCCAGCACAGATAAGGCAAAGCAACTTGACGCTATACGGGTATAACAGTTTTCAGATTGCTCCAAGAGAAAGTTATTCAAGCCCTCTGTACCATGCCCCCTTCAACCTACCTCTCATGTCTCGATAATACCACCTTGGATACCACGCTCAATCGATGCTCCTCGCTGCCATCATTTGCCAAATACTGCCAGATATAAAAACAAAAAAGGCCCATGAAAACATGGGCCTTTTTTGTCATTAAATGCCAGTTAGTACCAGCTATCGCCTAACGGGTGATCATTCCACTCGATTGTAAACGAGGAAGTTTTTATCTTCTTTTCCAATGGGTTAAAATTCAACATATTGGTAATACCATGAAAAATACCATGCTCAGAAATTTATTGTAAATTTTTTTGAATAAAGCGAAGTCACGTTAATTCTACAGCATTGAAGTAGTGATTTCTCATAACAAGCTCCATCTGCTTTTCCAGCGTGATACATAAAGACTCCACCCTTCTCCACCAGGCAACCCATAAGGCGGTTCACTGCTGGCTTGAGGAAATATTTTAAAATACCTAACGCCATCTTTACGTGCCGTTATGGACCTCAGAAGATGACGGTCATGTGGAGCATTTCTTGGCCCCATAAACCGCTATTCAACTGGCTCGAACTCACGTAATAACAATCTCAACAGTTGGTTCAGATGGGACTGCTGCTTTGCAGTCATTTCAGCGACTAAACTTGCCTGGGTCGTAACGTGGTCGGAAATCGCCTCATCTATGACCCCGTATCCCTTTGACGTAAGGCAAATGAGGAAGCCGCGACCATCGTCGGGGTTTTTTCGGCGCTCGACCAAGCCTGCCTTTTCAAGCCGGTCAACCCTGTGCGTCATGGTTCCTGACGTTACCATTGTTGATGACAACAAATCACCCGGCGATAAAGAATAGGGCTCTCCGGCTCGGCGGAGCGTAGCTAACACATCGAAACCGGCTGGTGTCAGATCATGTAATGACCAAGTCTCCTCCATACGTCGCATAAAATATTGATTCAATCGATTAATGCGCCCGATGGTTTCCATTGGAGCGACGTCGAGATCGGAACGCTCACGCTCCCACTGCTTGATAATTCCGTCAATTTGATCCATCTACAGATTATGACACCCAACTATCTTGACATCAAGATTATTGGTATATATCTTGATGTCAAGACATTGGCGCCAGACTAAACTTCACACCATCGTGGTAATTATCTATGGCCAAAACACTTACACAGCGTAGGCACCGCCTACTTTTTGCACTCACGGTAGTTCTAATTGGGCTAAATCTGAGACCTATCATGGCGGCAGTTGGTCCCATATTGGACCTGATTCAGGTAAACACCGCTATTAACGACACCGCCGCTGGGTTACTTACTGCTTTGCCTGTACTGGCGATGGGGGTCTTCGCATTACTGGGCGGTGTACTTCAACGCATCCTCGGCATTGAAAGCACCATCACTCTAGCTCTCATCGCCGTTGGGCTAGCCTCACTAGCACGCCTCATTTTTCATGGGGAGCTCGGGCTCATTACTACTGCATGCGTTGGAGGCATAGGCATCGCAGTGATACAGGCTATTCTCCCGGGGCTAATCAAGCGAGATCATAGCGAAAATGCGGGGCGTTATATGACGCTTTATACAGCCGGAATAATGGGCGGCGCCATGATATCTTCAGCGACAGTCGCACCACTGTCGCATGTCATGAGCTGGCCGGCAGCATTGTCTGTGTGGGCGGTGTTCGCTCTGATCGCTCTCATTAGCTGGACTGTCACACCAACAGGGCAGAGTGACACTAGTGGACCTGTTAGCTCCACCTTGCCTCTGCGATCGGGTCGAGCGTGGTACCTAATGCTATTCTTCGGAATCGGGACCTCAGCCTACACGCTTGTTCTCGCTTGGTTGCCACCTTTTTACATTCACCTTGGCTGGTCTGGGACAACAGCCGGTGTGCTGCTGGGCGGGCTAACATTGCTCCAGGTTATTGCTGCTATCGGCCTCTCAGCTGTGGTCGATCGCTTTACCGACCGACGACCAATACTGCTGCTAATATTGGCGACCATCGCGCTCGGCCTATTAACTCTGCTTATCGCACCCAAATCATTGGTTCTCGTCGCAATACTTCTTCTGGGTCTGGGTATTGGGGCACTTTTTCCAATGTCGCTGGTGGTTACATTCGATCACATGCAACAACCTTCACAAGCGGGGGCTTTGATGGGATTCGTTCAGGGCGGCGGCTATATTATCGCCAGCGTCATGCCCTTTTTGGCTGGTATATTGCGCAATGAGTTCCATAGCTTGTCTATGGCATGGATCATCATGATCGCAGCCATTATCATTCAGTCTCTTATGGTGTTCCGTCTTTCTCCTCGACACACGCTTTCATCAATTGACTGGAGTGTGCAAACAACACGCGCTTAAACCGGTGCCGACGGCTTTTATCCCAGCAGGCACGCCCACCTGCTGGTACTACAGTCGAAGAATTCGCCTGTCAACGTAGGCTAACGTCTTTTTAGCCATCTTTTTGTACTAAATTAATATCACCAACCTCCACATTTTTTGAAAGTGACAGAATCATTTCCGCAGTTAATATAATATCTGAGATAGGAATTGGTATTTGCTCTTTAAAATTTCCTTCTTCAATATCCATTAACACCTCGTCTGTAGCGACATTACCGGGATTGATAACCGTAAACCCGATTTTTTCAGCCTTAAGAGCCTGACGTAAGCTTTGAATCGCCCCCAACTTAAATTTACCTTTATAGGTTCCACCGAGTGTGGATCCACATTGATTACAAAATTGTATTCCAGAATCCTCGCCTGTTTCATAGGTGGATAATAAACTCTTACCCGCTAACCAGGAAAAGTTGAATCGCCACCAGTTCATTAGACACTTCCCAGCCGTTCTTGGTGACGCTTTTC
>OJAY01000038.1_pt1 | contig 81257 bp, 80 predicted proteins | sample 1590331 | NCBI WGS metagenome assembly OJAY01 (sample SAMN05416835, study PRJEB24817) | seawater metagenome | isolation source: Sea water | place: Canada:Atlantic | collected 2013-07 | reverse complement strand
CGAGATAGCGTAGCGTCTCGTGGGCTCGGAGATGTGTATAAGAGACAGTGTTAGTACAGTCGCCCCCCAAACAGCCATTGTATTGCCGCCTGACAATGCACAACAAGATCCGGTTTTTATTCAAATTGCAGCGCTGACCAATAACCAACGAATTCATAAAATTGGAAATGCACTGGCGAGTCTTTATCAAGTGCCGTTTGTCGCTCCGTTAGAAGAAGGCTTATATCGTTTGCGTTTAGGTCCCTTTGACTCTGACCAACAAGCAAACGGCATTTTAGAGCAATTACGCAACACAGGGTATGGCGACGCTTACAAGTTTCATCCAATGAATTAGGCGGCGCTCATAAACTTCATCTGATGAATTAAGTAACGCAATAAACTTTTTACTGGGGTGGTTGTCCAACTGGCGTTTTATCAATTTTGTTTTGTGTAACAATTTTTGTTGCTGGCAAAGCAAAGTCATTGAAAAACTGATATATTAGCCGTCGTTTTAGGCACAGCACGCCAAAAATACATTATTAACAAATATCACATTACGGTAGGTCCATGCGAAACACCAAGACACTCATATTAGCCATATTTAGCTGCTTCTCTCTTTCCTTTTTCTCTCATGCGGCGAGTGCAGCGGTTATCATACCTGACGCACCCACCGTTTCAGCTAAGGGCTTTATTTTAGTTGACTATCAAACAGGCAAGGTAATTGCCGAACAAAATGCTGACATTCAAATCCCCCCTGCCAGCTTAACGAAAATGATGACCAGCTATGTGATTGGTAAGGAAATCGCCAACGGCAATATTAAAGATACTGACATGGTGACAATTTCTGAGAATGCATGGGCCAAAAATTTCCCAGATTCATCGAAAATGTTTATTGAAGTGGGCACACAGATTTCTGTGGCTGATTTAAATCGTGGCATTATTGTCCAATCGGGTAATGACGCTTGTGTTGCTATGGCTGAGCATATTGCCGGCAGTGAAGATGCCTTCGCCAGTATGATGAACTTGCATGCTGAAAAACTAGGCATGACCTCGACTAATTTCGTCAATAGCCATGGTTTGCAAGACGCCGACCATTACACAACGCCGCGTGACATGGCGACCTTAGCTCGTGCACTTATTACTGACGTTCCTAACGAATACAAGGTATACAGCGAAAAAGAATTTACTTACAACAACATCAAGCAATACAACCGTAATGGCTTGCTGTGGGATAAAAGCCTGAACGTGGACGGTATTAAAACAGGCCACACTTCAGATGCTGGTTACAGTTTGGTGTCTTCTGCTACCCAAGGTGACATGCGTTTAATCGCTGTGGTTATGGGTGCTGACAGCGAGCGTGCGCGTAAAGTTGAAAATAAAAAGCTGCTTAAATATGGTTTTAGATTCTATGAAACCATCACCCCTTACCAGGCGGGAGAAAGCTTCGTGTCGCACCGTATATTTATGGGTGACAAAGAAACAGTTGATCTTGGTATTTCTCAAGATACCCCCATTACCATCCCTCGCGGACAAAGCAAAAATTTAGAAGCTAATTTCGAACTTGATAAAAAGTTAGAAGCGCCTTTGGCGAAAGGCGAAGTAGTCGGAAAATTATTTTTGCAATTAGACGGTGAAGACGTAGCCGAATATCCCTTGGTTACATTACAAGAAGTCAATGAAGGTGGCTTGATTGATCGCCTAGTAGACTTCGTTAAACTACAACTTGGCTTCGATAGCTAAGACGTATTGAGCACATTATTATGCAAACTCAATTTGATAAATTACTCGATTTCCCCTGTCAGCAAACCTTTAAGGTAATGGGCGTTGCAGACGAAAAGCTACCTGATCAGGTAATAAATTGTTTACAAAACCATGCACCGGGTGACTATTCACCCAGTGTTAAACCAAGCTCTAAAGGTAACTATCACTCGCTGTCAATCAGTGTACGAGTGACAAGTAAGGAGCATATGGAAACCATCTATACTGAGCTTTCTAAGCTTGAATTAGTGCGCGTGGTTCTTTAATCGTTTTTTAGATCTAGCGCATCTTACGATGCGCTTTTCTTAGACAGGACACCCATAAGGTTTGAACGACACTACCCCCGTTATTATTCGCCAGCTCGGCCGTCAACCATACCAGCCGATATGGCAAGCCATGCAAGACTTCACTGATAACCGCGATGCACACAGCCAAGACGAAATATGGTTAGTGGAGCACGATCCTGTTTTTACTCAAGGCCAAGCGGGTAAAGAAGAACACCTACTCGCCCCTGGTGATATTCCCGTAGTAAAAGTCGATCGAGGTGGACAAGTCACCTATCATGGGCCTGGTCAACAAATGATGTATGTTTTGCTAAACTTAAAGCGTCACAATTTAGGTGTACGCACACTGGTTAGCGCCTTGGAAAACTGCATTGTTGATACCCTAAAAGAGTACGCGATTGATGCCTACCCAAGAGCAGATGCGCCAGGGGTATATGTCGATAGCAAAAAAGTATGTTCTATCGGCTTACGCATTCGCCGCGGTTGTTCGTTTCATGGCTTAGCTTTGAATGTAAATATGGACTTAGCCCCCTTTCAGCGAATTAATCCTTGTGGTTATGCTGGCCTAGAAATGGTAGATTGCACCCAATTAGGCGGACCAGACGCATTATCTGTTGCTGGCCCAGCCATCGCCGACAAATTATGTTCATTGCTTGGTATTGCAAGCGTCGAAAACAAAGAAGGTTTTGATGAGTAACGCACGTCCACAAGCCGGAGTAAAACTCCGGGATGATGAAAAAGTTAAACATATTCCGATCACTATCATGCCTACTGAAAAGGCGGAAATGCTGCGCAAACCTGATTGGATAAAAATTCGCTTACCGCGCACCACTGATCGTATTGATCACATTAAAAAGACATTGCGCAAAAACAACTTGCACTCGGTCTGTGAAGAAGCAAGCTGCCCTAACTTAGCGGAGTGTTTCAACCACGGTACTGCCACCTTTATGATTTTAGGTGATATTTGCACCCGTCGTTGTCCGTTTTGTGATGTCGCACACGGTAAGCCATTACCGCCAAGTGCGGAAGAGCCAATTAAATTAGCTAAAACCATTGCCGAAATGCAGCTTAAGTACGTGGTTATCACCTCGGTTGACCGAGATGATTTGCGTGACGGTGGCGCTCAGCATTTTGTTGATTGTATCAACGCAATTCGCGAACACAGCCCAAGCACCAAGATTGAAGTACTGGTTCCAGATTTTCGTGGCCGCATGGACAAAGCACTAGAGATATTGAAAAACGGTGTGCCGGACGTGTTTAATCACAACTTGGAAACCATTCCCCGTTTGTACCGCGAGTGTCGTCCTGGTGCAAACTACCAGTGGTCTCTTGATTTGTTGAAAAAATTCAAAGAGCAACACCCTGATATTCCCACCAAGTCAGGCTTAATGATGGGCATGGGTGAAAACAAAGAAGAAATTGCTGAAGTGCTCAAAGACTTACGTGCACATGATGTTGAGATGCTTACCCTAGGTCAGTATTTACAACCTAGTAAGCATCACTTCCCATTAAAGCGCTATGTACACCCAACTGAGTTTGACGAGCTAGGGGAAATCGCCAAAGAAATCGGCTTTACCCACGCAGCTTGCGGGCCTATGGTACGTTCAAGTTACCATGCAGACAAACAAGCAGCCGGCGTTGAAGTGAAGTAACTACAACACAGCGTTTTAGCATCACCAAAGATTAATAAACAAAACTCGCCAACCGGCGAGTTTTTTGTTTCTATTGCTTTATACCCGTGAGAGGGAAGTTATTTAATGGAATTGGTATTATTTATTTGAAGTGGTATAAAAATCGGAGCGTAATAAATGAATGTAGACAAAGCACACAAACGAATCGAAAAACGGGTGAAACGCGGGTTTCAGGGTTACCCCATGATCAGCATTCAATACTTTGGCCAAAGCAGCGAATTGGCTAGCAAGGTGGAAGTCAGCTTTATTGAGCAAGAAGGCGCACCAGCAATGGCTGAGAGTTTTAATAGCAGCAACGATATTCGCCAAGATGAAACGGTACAGACCACCATTATAAAAATCATTGATAGAGTAGACGCAAAAACAGTCACCCTGGCTGAAACCGTGCTACCGCTGTGACAACACACAGAATCTTTCACACAACTTACTCAACCATAAATAGGGATTTGATACCAATATGCCGCGCAAACTCGCTTTGAAGAGCACAACATTCGCCAATAGCAAAATGAAAACCTTCCTAATGACCTGCACTATGGCAGCAACCGTTACGCTTAACCCGAGTCACGTTAGCGCTAATCCTCTCGCGCCTACTTTGAGCAAAGAACAAGTCATAGAGCAGCTCAATTTATCTCATCATTTTGAAGGCGGGTACTTCCGTCAAACGTTCAAAGCAAACCATAGAGACAAAGTAACAACCAAGCGTGGTGAGCGCGTCACAATGACAGCGATTTTCTACATGCTGACAGACGACAACAACATTGACCATTTTCACACAAAGTATTCAGACGGCATTGAGTTTTATCATATGGGTGCACCTATTACCTACCACATGATTTACCCTGATGGGCGTTACGAGAAAGCCGTTGTAGGCCCAGATATCCAAAATGGTCAGCAATTGCAACTCGCAGTACCAGGCGGCACATATAAAGCGGCAGAATTGCCCTCAGGCTCTTATGGATTAGTCAGTGAAGCTGTGTCTCCAGGTTGGGAAAAAGAAGACATGATAGAAGTAAGCCAAGGGGAGTTACTCGAAAAATTTCCTCAACATAAAGCCATAATAGAGCGTTTAGCGAATAAGAAACCTCATTAAGTCAGCAGTAAATCCCTTTAAGCTTAGCTACTTTTTATAACTGAAAAAGTGAGTTGACAGTCAATGTGCTTGAGCAGCTTATTTACAACCAGCGGTACAACAACCTGTTGGTAGGGCTGTTCAAGCTTAGCCACAATATGGATATCACACTGGGTTATATCGATTTGTTGGCGAACGAAAAATATATTTAATTCGTCAAACCTGTGCTCACACAACTCAACGCTGCCGACAAATCGGCCATCTCTCGCTGATGCAGTATAATAAGCGCCTTCGACTTCTTTTTGCAGGGTAAACGCCTGCTAAATCTAAAAACCGAAACGTTGCACAGGGTTTGCTCATTGTTTACCTCTTTTGTGCGTGTCAATAAACCGCTAACCATAGCAGTATAAGGGTACAGCATGGTTGATAACGCTAGGCGGCAATAACGCTATTACGCCCGTTATTTTTCGCTTGGTATAGGCCAACGTCAGCGCGATCTAATAATGATTCAACGCTATCGCCAGGCACATATTGCGCTACACCGACGCTTACCGTTAACCCATGACCACAAATGACCTGCTTGGCAATGTCTTCGCGAATGCGTTGCGCTAACTGCATGGCGGTTTCGAGTGATGCATTGGTACATAACACAACAAACTCTTCCCCGCCCCAGCGAGCGACTATATCTTCTTCACGCATAAGATCTTTTAGCTTTTTGGCGAGTGCTTGCAACACCTTATCCCCTTCAAAATGGCCATATTGATCATTAATTTTCTTGAAGTAGTCAACATCCAACAACATTACACTTAGTGGGTACTGTTCATCGACCCCGGGAAGTAAGGCTATCAGGGTATTTTCTAATTTTTCTCTATTGTATAAACCTGTCAGCTTGTCCGTCTCGGCTAATTGTAAAATCTCAGCGTTTCTAATTGCCAATGTATCGTAAGCAGACGAGCGAGCCTGTTCGTAGAAACGAAATAGCAATATATGCGCGATGCTCACTTCTATCACATTCAATAGTGAGCCAAATGCAAAGAATGCAGGCCGCTGCGTTTCCATTTGCTCATACACGACAAGTGCACAAATGAAAAAGGTAAAGGTACTGACCCCAGTACCGGAAGTTCGTCCTAGCAAGAAAAAAGCAAAAGGGGGAACAAGGGTGGCCCAATATAGGGAATGAGAATACCCCTGGGAAGTAACAACGAATAACAATATAAGCGCAGTCACCATAATCGTCACGGCCCACGAGGTAACGGTTACATTACCTGTTGCTCTGAACGATGCGAAAATCCCCAATGAAAATAGCAGCCCAGTGCCATCTAACAAGGCTAAGGAAAAATCGCTGAACGTCACAATATTGATGATGGTAAGGATCAAGAAATAACTTGTCGTCACCAGTAACGCATAGGAAATTAAGCGCGTGCGCCAATAATCCGTATGGTCACATGGATATTGAGGGAACTCTTTAAACCAAAATCTCAGCATAATTTTTGTCGCTAAATGGTCTTAATGTAGTTTTAAACGCTGCTGCCAATTACCGTTATTTTGTGCTTCACAGGCTTGCTCGCTGTCATAGCGCACGTGGTGTCTGGCATCTTTTAGTTTGATCCCAACTTTGAGTAGTTGCCCTTGAATTTGACGACGCAAGTACACATCTAGTTGTTGCGCTTGGGCTTGCTCTATTGAGGCTTGGGTATCAAACACGCAAATAACTGCTAAGCTGCCCGGAAAACGATCGTAGCTGGCGGTATGTGTTATCCACTCAAAGCCAGGCACTTCTTGTTTAGCTTGCTCACAAACTATTGTCAGCGCTTTAATCACATTGTTATCTAGCTTCTTTACCGTTTTTTGCATATTTGATACACAGGCCCTAACGTTTAGTCAGTTAGCAACTATACGTAGTCGCAAAGGTATGCACTATTAACCGATACTTGCGCTTTAAATTTTACGTTTGCATCTACTGTAAATACTTGGCCGGCGGCGAATGTTTTCCATTCTGTTTCACCTGGCAATAAAACCGTCATCGCGCCACTTACCACGCTCATGGTTTCGTGTTTTGAGGTTGCAAATTCATACTCACCAGGAGCCATAACACCTAAAGTAGAGTTGCCTACCGCTGTATCAAAAGCGATAGATTTTACGTTACCTTCAAAATATTCATTTACGTTAAACATGGTTCTACTCCTGTTATATTAATTTTTGCGGCGCTAATGTATCAGCTTTAAGGTTTTCCTGCACAGCCAATAGTATCTTTTTCTTCAAAGTTTACGCCCCTTCCATTACTCTTATGTTCCATCACTCTCTAACGACAACCACCATTCATGATCATTCAATCTCATCAAAGTACCATCTCAACACCTAGCGGCGATATGCAAACCTCGATATATCGGCCTATAGCCCAGGGCACTTACCCAAGCATTATTTTTTATTCTGAAATATTTCAAGAAACCGCGCCGATTACTCGCAGTGCTAAACTGCTCGCAGGCCACGGTTTTGTTGTGTTAGTGCCTGAGGTTTTTCATGAGTTAAATCCCATGGGTACCGTACTTGCTTATGATGACGTAGGCAAAGATAAAGGAAATGCCGATAAATTTGCAAAGCCACTTGAGCAGCACGACAGCGACACCCAAAGTATGCTCAACTTTATCGACACACAAAGTTACTGTAACGGGAAAGTGGGTAGCATGGGCGTGTGCATAGGCGGTCACCTTGCTTTTAGGGCAGCATTGAATCCAAGGATCGCAGGGGCCTTTTGTTTATATCCAACCGATATTCACTCTAATACCTTACCTTGCGCACAGGGCAACGACTCGCTAAGTCAATGCGCTAAAATTAATGCTGAGTTGTGCATGATTTTTGGCAAGCAAGATCCTCATGTTTCTCGCGAAGGTCGAGAGCTAATCAATAAAACAATGCAGGATCACAATCTCAACTACACATGGCATGAGCTAAATGCCCAGCACGCCTTTATGCGTGATGAAGGAGAAAGGTACGACCCTGTATTAGCAATTCATTGCTACCAAATGGCTATTCAAATGTTCAATCGCTGCCTCAGCTAAATGCATATGTATCTAGCGCTCGACGGTATGAGCCTATTTAAAAGTATAGGTGTGCGCCGGGCATGCAGGAAAGCGCCGCCCTGCAAATCGCCCTGCAAATCGCCCTGCACGTTAGCGCTGAGCCTTTTTCCTGCCCTATTGCTTTTGTTAGGCGCTTTTTTAAGCCAGCCTTCTTTCGGTGCTTCATCATCACCTGACACCCAAGCAGCGCGAGTCGAGCGGGTCGAAAGTCGTATAAAACGCATCAACGCTGGAGAATTCGACCAGTTTGAAATTCATGGTTTTAAACGCTTTAGTGCCCCTGACAAGGCCAAGCTAACCCAGTGGGTCAAAGTAGGCGTTAACGCCACGCGGGATACACTAGGTGTATATCCATCACGATTGATATTCCACTTGGTGCCGAAAAAATCAAATCAACCTGTGCCATGGGCGTACACACGTCGAGATACCCCTCAACGTATTTATCTGCACGTGGATAGCCGCTTTCAGCAAGATAAATTCATCAATGACTGGACGATTTATCACGAGATAAGCCACTTAGCCATTCCCTATTTAGGCAGCCGATACGCTTGGCTTGCAGAAGGATTCGCCAGTTTTATGCAATATCAAGTCATGGCAAAGGCTGGCATATTAGCAGGTACAACAGAGCATAATTATACCAAGAAAATCGCTCCGCATTTAAAATGGTTCAACAGTGATTTACCCCCTGCCTCTATTGCAAGGCGCTTAATGAGTAACAAGCAATATCCCGCAGCTTACTGGGGTAGCGCATACTTTTTCATTTTGGCTGATAACATTTTACAAGAACAACACAATACCCAGCTCACTACCCTAATCAGTCAATATCAGTTTTGCTGTAATGAACCCCACGCCAGTGCCGAACAATTAATGAGTGATTTAGACGGATTACTCGGTGCGTCGGTTTTCACTCCTCTTCTTGAGTCATTTGAATCATCGCCTGCGCGTCAGCTGTATCCAGAGGATTTTCCTAAGCAGGCTGACCTAACAAGAAAGTGAGCCTGTAGCGTCTCTGACTCGGGATTTCTGCAGCACTTTTAGGTTACAATTCTGCCAAACAAGGTTAAACGAGTTATCATGTGAAAAAACAAATCTACGTTGCGTATACCGGCGGTACGATCGGTATGCGCCCATCTTCAAAGGGCTATGTGCCAGCAGCAGGGTTCTTATCAGATACCATTGCTAAAATGCCTGAGTTTCATCGCCAAGAAATGCCTGACTTCACCATCAACGAATATGAAAGTTTGATTGATTCTGCAGATATGAGTCCCAAAGACTGGCAGCAAATTGCAGATGATATACAGCAAAATTACCAAGACTATGATGGGTTCATTATCCTGCACGGCACAGATACTATGGCGTATACAGCGTCAGTGCTGTCATTTATGTTAGAGAACTTAGGAAAGCCCGTAATTGTTACTGGCTCACAAATACCCTTAGCGCAACTACGCTCTGACGGCCAAGAAAACCTATTAAACGCCCTTTATTTAGCAGCTAACTATCCTATTGCCGAGGTTAGCTTGTATTTCAACAATAAGCTTTTTCGTGGCAATCGTAGTCGTAAATTGGATGCCGATGGCTTTGACGCATTTGGCTCGCCTAACTTTCCTGTATTGTTAAAAGCTGGCATTAACATCGAAGTGATGGCCGGTAGAGTGACACCCATTAGTCAACAACCGCTATTGGTCAGCAATGTCACACCACAACCGGTTGGCGTGGTCAGTTTATACCCGGGGATCAGCGCTGAGGTTATCCGAAATATTCTACAGCAACCCGTGAAAGCGTTGATTTTACTTAGTTATGGGGTGGGTAATGCACCTCAAAACGCTGCTTTGTTAAACGAACTTAAACACGCTAACGACAATGGTATTTTAATCGTTAACTGCACTCAATGCTTACGCGGCAAAGTCAATATGTCTGGTTATGCAAATGGTAACGTACTACAGGACGTAGGCGTATTATCAGGTGGTGACATGACACCAGAGGCTACATTAGCGAAATTACATTACCTATTGAGTAAAACACTTAGCGTGACAGAAATGAAAAGAATGATGACGAGTAATCTTAAGGGAGAGCTTACGGTCTAATACAGGGAGTCAACATTGGCTCCAACATGTTAAACACATCAAATTTAAGGCATAAAAAAAGGCAAACTAGATGTTTGCCTTTTTTTGGAATTCGTATTTAATCAAGCAAGCTTGAATTAAAGTACTACGATATTCTCTGCTTGAGGACCTTTTTGGCCTTGAGTTACTGTGAACTCAACTTTTTGGCCTTCAGCTAGCGTTTTGAAGCCAGTACCAGTAATTGCACGGAAGTGAGCAAATACGTCAGGACCATTTTCTTGCTGAATGAAACCAAAACCTTTAGATTCGTTGAACCATTTAACTGTACCAGTAGTAGTAGACATAGTCTTTCCTATAATTTTCAAGAGTAATAAAAATACCTTTTTCAAGGCGAGGTTTGCTGAAGCGTGTTGCTATTACTTATGATATACAAGACGAGGTACTACAATGGAACATCGAAACAGTGTGCATAAATATCAAACGTACTTTCAAGCGGGTTTAGAATAACACCCTTCGCAGTTACGTCAACCTTTATTATCAGAAAGACTGGTCTAACAAGCTCTTCTTTATCAATTTTAAATCAAATACATACAGTACATTTGATTTGGCACATTGCCCCAAGCCAGCATCAACCTGTAAACACGTAGTTTTGCACAATATTAAGGGGCTAACTTGAAAAGGGATCATTTAGGCATATACCGGCTAGGTATACATGCAACAAGTAAAGCTCCCAGTAAGGCAAAGCCCGTGGCTAACGTAAAAGCAAGTTCAGCCCCCTGTCCTTGCTGCCAAATCAACCCAGCACCAAAGTTTCCAGCCGCTCCACCAATGCCAAAGCCAATACTGGTATATAACGCCTGCCCTTGACTGCGAAACTGAACCCCAAAATAGTGATGAATAAAATTGATAGAAGCGGCGTGAATCAAGCCAAAACTGAATGCGTGCAATAACTGACTCACGATCAGGGTAGGCCAAAACTGCGCAGCCACTGCTAACAAATACCAGCGCAGGCCAGTCAACAACATACTGACAAACAAGGTCCATTTAACGCCAAAGCGGCCAATCAACCTTCCTGCCAACAAGAAAATAATCACTTCAGCGGCAACACCTAGGGCAATCAACGCGCCCGTTTCTTGCCCCGAATAATTTAAATCTCGGGCGTAAAGGGCGAAAAAACTATAATAAGGACCAAAACTGATTTGAATGAGAGTAGAAGATAAAATAAAGCCGATAAACACCTTGGTCCGCACTTTACGCCAGATTGAGTCTGCAGCGCTCGATTTATGCTCGCTGGCAGTGGCTTCTTTTAAACTCAGGGTGACTAAAAATAAGCCTAGTAACACCGCACCGCTAATATAAATCGGTGCCTCACTGGAAAAAACATCAATCAATTTCCCTGCAAGCACCGTCAGCACGATAAACCCTATGCTCCCCCACAAGCGCACGTGGCTGTATTTTGTGGCATCACCCCGCACGCTGCCAAGGGTAATGACTTCAGTCTGCGGAGCAATCGCAGTAAAAAATAGCATCATTAAGCCAAATGCTATGGTTAACCCCCAAAAGCTATTTAACCAAAAGATGGAACAAAATGTAGCAAAGGTAAGAAAGGCCCCAATCTGCAGAATACCAAGCGATTTTCCCGATTTATCAGCAAAAGAAGCAAACAAATTCGGGCCAATAATACGCATCAATGTCACAAGGGCAAATAACTCACCAATTTCTTGTGAGTTAAAACCTCGCCCGTCAAGAAAAACGCCGAGGTAAGGCACTAACACGCCTAGTTGACCGAAATACAAAAAGAAGGTCAACGACAGCATCACCAGATTCCCTCTAGCGTGAGCTCCCTGCTCAGTTACCACTGAAATACTTATTTACTTTGAGCAGGAATAACAGGTGTTATGGATTGCACATCGGCGTTTTGCCCCCGGTGACGAAGGTAGTGATCCATCAACACCAACGCCATCATCGCTTCAGCAATGGGAACTGCGCGAATACCCACACATGGATCATGACGCCCTTTGGTTACTACCTCAGCCGCCTCGCCATTAATATCGATACTTTCTCCTGGCACACTGATGCTAGACGTGGGTTTAAGCGCCATATGTACGACTAAATCTTGGCCGCTAGAAATGCCCCCTAGCACCCCACCAGAACGGTTTGACTTAAAGCCTTCAGCTGACATCAAATCACGGTGCTCACTGCCCTTTTGTTCGACGGTGGCAAAACCATCACCAACTTCAACACCTTTTACTGCATTTATACCCATCATCGCGTGGGCCAAATCAGCGTCTAGGCGATCAAAGATAGGCTCGCCCAATCCCACAGGCATATTCGTTGCGACAACGGAAACTTTGGCACCAATTGAATCGCCCTGCTTTTTCAGGTCACGCATGTATTCATCTAACGCGTCTAGTTTGCTTTCATCTGGGCAAAAGAACGCATTTGTATTGGTGACACTGTGGTCAACCTTATCGATTTTAATCGGCCCAAGCTGAGACAAATAGCCACGTACCTCAATGCCTAAATGGGTTTTTAGGAATTTTTTCGCAACTCCACCAGCTGCCACACGGATAGCCGTTTCACGAGCTGACGAGCGGCCGCCGCCTCGGTAATCTCTCAGGCCATACTTCTGTTGATAGGTATAGTCCGCATGACCGGGGCGAAAAGTATCTTTTATTTTTGAATAATCATTGCTGCGCTGATCGGTGTTTTTGATCAATAAGCCAATGCTAGTGCCGGTAGTTTTTCCTTCAAATACGCCTGATAAAATTTGTACTTCGTCTTCCTCGCGACGTGCCGTCGTATAACGAGACGTACCGGGTTTACGGCGGTCTAAATCTACCTGTAAATCGGCTTCACTTATCTCTAAACCAGGAGGGCACCCATCAATTACACCGCCAATGGCAATGCCGTGACTTTCCCCAAAGGTACTTAAAGTAAAAAGCTTGCCAAACGTATTGCCAGCCATAGTGTTGTATTCCTCGTATTCGGTTATTGCTAATGCGTTATCTTAAATGCTCAAATGCTGTTTTGCGGTATCTAAGAGGCAAAGTAGGCCACTAATTCAGCTCTGCTTATGGCAAAGACACCATGGCCACCGCGGGTAAATTCAACCCATTGCAAGTTTAGGTCAGGATAAACATGCTCCATATGAAATTGGCTGTTACCCACTTCAACAAATAACCAACCCTCGTCAGTTAAGTGTGCCGCTGCTTGGCGCAACATTTTGTGTACTAAGTCTAACCCGTCATCTCCTGCGGCCAAGGCGAGTTCAGGCTCGTGATGAAACTCGTCGGGTAAATCGGCCATGTCTTCGGCGTCAACATAAGGTGGATTACTAATGATGAGATCGTATTTTTGCCCTTGTAGTGCGTCCAACAAATCCGATTGAATAGGATAGACTCGCTCACTAAGCTGATGCTCATTAATATTCATTTCGGCAACTTCAAGTGCCTCAGTGCTGATATCAACTGCATCTACAGTGGCATCTTCGAACGCGTAGGCCAAAGCAATTGCGATACAACCGCCACCAGTACACAAATCTAAAATATGTGTGGGCGGGACTGTCACCCAAGCGGCAAACTTATCTTCGATTAGCTCTGCAAAAGGGGAGCGAGGAATGAGTACTCGCTCATCAACGTAAAAAGGTAAACCACAAAACCAAGCTTGGTTGATTAAATACGGTAGCGGAATTCGCTCTTGCGCCCGGCGCTGAACCAAGGTCGCGATATCACGCTTTTCAGTTTGCGTTAAACGTGCCTGAAAAAGCTGCTCACCGGTTTGCTCAAGCATATCTTGCGGCAAGTTTAAGGTATACAGCGTTAAACAAACAGCTTCATCCCAAGGGTTGTCCGTACCATGGCCATAAAACAAACCGGCTTGATTAAATTGACTGACCGCCCAACGCACCATATCGAGCATCGTTTGCAAGTCGTTCACGGCTTGTTCTATATCCACACTGTTATTCATGTTTTACCTAAATATTTGTTTCGCTTAAACAAGCACCCTGCGTAGTTTCACTACCTAGATTTTGTTAAACTGCGCTTAACGATCGCCTTACACCCAGCTTGCTGTATATCACTATGAAGAAACCCTACGCACCAGAATCATCCGATAGCGCACTATTTCGTAGTGAGTTTACTGATGTAAAGCCAATAAAGCAGGACAAAATACCGCCTCAACGCCTTTCCAGCAAGCACAAATCCGCGGATTTAACGAAAAAGCACGATCCTCTGAGCGAGGTAAAGCAACGAAATGCAACTTTTCAATTTTCAGATGGCTTTGAAGGTTATTTTGACAGCAACCAACCGTTAAAATATGTGCAACCAGGCGCTGACTCATACGAAGTGAAACGTTTGCGACGCGGGGAATATCCCCCCGACCTCATTTTAGACTTGCATGGTTTAAATAAAGAGCAAGCAAAATTAGAAATTGCCGCGCTAATTTATGCTGCACAAAAGCAGCATTTTCATTGTGTGTGTATCGTGCATGGAATAGGCAGTTTTGTATTAAAAAAGAATGTGCCGAATTGGCTCATACAGCACCCTGCCGTGAAAGGTTTCCACCAAGCGCCATTAGAATGGGGTGGTCAGGGTGCCCTACTGGTGTTGATTGATTTACCCCAGGTTCACAGCAAATACTAATACCAATTCCATTACATAATTATGAGGCCCTGTGGTTTACCTCGCTAACCTAATCAGGCACCCGCGTGAGTTTCTCACACTCAGCGTTTTTGCCCGCTCTAGTTCTTTGCTCGCGTTAGCCCTGTGCCGGCTCCTCGCTAGCTCTAGCCCTTTGCTAGCTCTAGCAGTTCCTGTCAAAGCCAGGCAAGAAGGTGCTTTAACAACGAGACCGAGTTAAGCCCTACCGCGTGTTATTTACGGGAATTGGTATTAAAGGGTTGCTGAAGCAATATTTGTTCGAATTCGGGTTTAGGTAGCGCCTTACTAAAATGGAACCCCTGGATATAATCGCAACCGTAAAGTTTCAACAAGTCTACCTGCCCTGCGACTTCTACCCCCTCTGCCACCACAGAAATGCCTAATTCGTGGCACATGGTTATCAACCCCGCGATCATGCTTTGTATTTCCTTACAGCCTTCAATGCCATCAACCAAGACTTTATCGAGTTTCAATACATCAATAGGTAATTTCGCTAAATAAGCAAACGAAGAATAACCTGTCCCAAAGTCATCCATGGCAATACTTAGCCCTAGAGACTTGAGCGCTTGAAGTATTTTTAACGTTTGTTCAAAGTCTTGAATCAAGCACGATTCGGTAATTTCCAGCTCAATTAACGATGGCGGTAAGGCGTATTGTTCAAGTAGGCGAGCGAACTGCTCTACAACACTATTATTCGCTAACTGACAGGCCGATATATTGATAGCCACCCGTTTTAAATCCGGACTAAATTGATGCAGCTCAGCAATCATTTTTACGCTTTGGGTAATCAGCCATTCCCCTATTTGCTCTATTTGACCATCAAGCTCACTGAGGTTTATAAATTCATTCGGCGGGATCCACCCCAGCTCTTTGTGTTGCCAGCGGATCAGTATTTCAGCACTATCAATTTTCTGTTCTGGCAAATGTACTTTAGGCTGAAAGTGCAGATAAAACTGATTTTCACGCAGGGCACCATTGATAGAGTTCTTAATTTTAAGCTGTCGCTGTTGCACGTCGCGCAACGCAGAATCGAAACGGCATAACCTTTCTTTTTCCACATTGTCCACTGAAAACGCACAACGCAAATTCTCCAGTAAGCTTGTAGGAGAGTCACCGTCACTAGGTGCCAATGCATAGCCCATCACGCAATTAATTTTTACGCAGCCTTGGCGCTGGGTGTTTGGCTCATTTAACTTGTGATTAATGGCTGATAAGCGACTATGGATAATCGCTTCACTTTCATAATCGGGAATAATAATAAAGATTTTGCCATTATCAAAAGCGAAGGTTTGACTCCCTTGGGGCAATTCACTATTCACTAACCCCCTTATTTCGGTTAGTAGCCCTTTAAAAATATTCGGCCCAGCGTGTTGCTCCAAAAAATCATAATCTTTGATTTTTAGTGATACCAAGCAAAACTCTTGCTGCATCTCAAATTGATCTCTAACCGCTTGCTCGAACGCGTAATATTCTGGGTTATGTTCACCTTCCAATACGCGTTTATTGAGTAAGCGAGTATGGTATTCGGTAAATGCACCACCTATTTCATCGATTAAATCCTGATTGTTCCATGGCTTGCGCAAAAATTTATGCGCTGCCCCACTATTCAATAAACCGATAGCGGAATCAAAATCGGCAAAACCGCTTAGCACCATTGAAATCACATCAGGGTAAGTACTTTTTATTTGCTCAATCAGTTCAGCACCAGACATATGCGGCATGCGAAAATCAGACAAGACCACTTGGATATTATGCTCTTGCATAATCGCCAAGCCTTCTTGAGCGCTATTGGCAACGTAAACCTCAAATGGCGTTTTGACTAAACAACGTTTTAATGACGACAATATATTCGGCTCATCATCAACGACGAGTAGCTTACCGGCTGGTGCTTTTACATGTGATTGCTGACTCTTCATCGCGACTCACCTTTACCTGTTTTAAATAGCGTATCAACTGATACAAAAAATACTGAAATCAAAATGTATACTGACCTTCAAACCGAAAACGAAGCCCTTGTTCTTGCTCACCTTTAATGGTTTGCATATCACTTACCCGCGCCCCTAGCCACCAATTGCGAGCCATTTTTTTACGTAGTCTAATGTCTAGGCCACGCAAGTTTGCTGTAGCGAAACGGGCAGTGGCATTTTGTGCAAACTCACTAATTACCCCAAACCTTTCAACTCGAAGGTAGCGCAGGTGCCATGCATAATCTCCGGCCTGCTTTAGCTTGCCCTGAGATAACTGCACGACCACACTGTTTTTTTGGTCCGCGAATTGTTCGAATTGAGAAAACCCCTTTAATGAACGTCCCAAATCAATTCCTAGTTGATACCCTTTATAGTTGAGGCTGCTAGATAAACGCAAAAACTGATTATCTAACTGAGTATCTTTTTTCGCATATTTTGCATTGGCCTCTCCTTGGTAGTCCACAAACCAAGGAGAAACATCTAACCTTATCTGGTCAAATGTGTACGACATATTCCACTGAGCGATATGCATCAACCCAACGAAGTCACTGTCTCCATCAAGAGGCTTTAATGAAGCAAATTGCAATTGGTGCTGCTTTGAAAGCTGATAATCCACATGGATCCCCACCGGGCTTAAATTTCTATCCCAAAATGCATCTGAAAGTTGTTTGGTTTTCCAAGGAATTTTCCCCATAAAAATAGTGGTATTTTCAAAGCGTCCGGTCACAAATAGTCGCTCAACAAATACGTCATTATCTGGTTGAGGCTGAGTATTAAACCGATGGATCGTTATTGCCGGTACGTTTTGCTTATTTTTTAAACCAGTACTCAGTCTACCCTGGGCCGACCAGTTGTTATTGATCTCACCTTTGACTCCCAAACGTACAATCGCTCTCAAACGTTCACGGTCAGGTATGTTGATATGCTGCTGCTCATTCTCATAACGTAGTAGCACGCCACCAAATACATCAAGGTCTTTTTCACTCGCTGCGTTTGCTGCGCTGGTTAGCAAAAGTGTGATGGCACCAATTAGTTTTCTCATTGCGCTTTCCTGCATGTCAATGACATAGATGAGTTGATGTGCTTAACTATTGCACAATGTCACCATTGTCACATATTACACTTTAGTCCTATTTGTCATTTTTGCTTAGAGTGTTATAACTATGTTATCGATTTCGTAGCAGCTAAGAGATAACTATGAAAACACTAACCTCCGGTGAGATAGCAAAATATTGCGATGTCAATCTGCGCACCGTCATCCGCTGGATAGATAGCGGGCGTCTTAAAGGATTCAAACTGCCTGGTGGCGGTAACAATCGCGTTACAGAGGAAGATTTTGTCGATTTTCTGAAAAAAAATAGTTTGCCTTTGCCCGCTAAATACGCACCTCAACAACCTTCTGTACTCATTGTTGATGATGAGCTGCAAATGGCGAAGTCCATTAGTCGAGTTGTAACTCGTGCAGGATATAAAAGCATGATTGCTACCGACCCTTTCAAAGCGGGCTCACTACTTTCTAGTTATAAACCTAGCTTAATGACCCTGGATTTAAGCATGCCCGGTGCAGATGGGTTTGAAGTAATTGAATTTGCCAGAAAAGAGTTTGCGGACAGTGGTTTAAAAATCCTGGTGATTTCAGCACTTGATGAAGAAAAGCGGCAAAAAGCTGTCGATCTAGGTGCCGACGCCGCGTTAGGCAAACCCTTTTCGAACAAAGACTTGCTAAACGCCATAGAAACCCTTTTACGCGACTAAGCAGTAATAAGTAAATAATAGGAGTACGACATGAAAACGTTCATTTCCCTAATAAGCGGTTTATTACTGACATTTCAAGCCCTTTGCGCCCCGCAAAGCACAGCCCAACAAAAAGAATCACTGACGTTCGCAGTCGTACCACAACAATCGGCGAAAAAACTCGCCAAATTATGGACGCCGTTATTAACTGAAATCAGTAAAAAAAGTGGTGTAAAACTGATATTTACCACTGCACCCAATATTCCGATGTTTGAACAACGCTTAGCTAAAGGTGAGTATGATTTCGCCTACATGAACCCTTATCACTTTGTCGTTTACAATAAATCCGCTGGGTACCAAGCGTTGGCGAAACAAAAAAACAAGCGTATACAAGGTATTATCGTTGTTAAAAAGAATTCAGGTATTACTGAACTTGGCCAACTTAAAGACTTAACGCTCGCTTTTCCTGCTCCGGCTGCATTTGCCGCTACCTTATTGCCTAAAGCAGATCTAAAAGCTCAGGGTATTGCTGTAACGAGTCGCTATGTTTCGTCTCACGATTCGGTTTATCTAAGTGTAGCGCGCGGCTTATTCCCTGCTGGGGGCGGCATCATGCGCACCTTTAATAACGCGCCGCAACACGTACGTGACGAATTACAGATATTGTGGAAAACCCCAAAATATACACCTCATGCTATTGCTAATCATCCATTAGTACCTCACGAGGTATCTCAAAACGTACAGCAAAGCCTGTTAACCCTGCACACATCTGAACAGGGGCTGCAATTGCTAAAAGCGATTAACTTTACGCAGTTCGAAACCGCACAAGACAGCGATTGGAATGACATTCGCGTCCTCGGTATCGACTCACTGTAACGTTTATCATATTTTAACCGCCTAACAAGGGGAGCATCGTCATGTCTTTACGTGGTAAAACCATTATTGGCATCGCCAGTATCGAAGCAGTGCTGCTTATATCCCTTATTATGACGGCTGTAACATTCTTGAGCCAAGCCGTAAACAACGACTTGGTAAAGCATGCCTCAACGACAGCGACCTTATTTTCAACAACCACCAAGGATGCAGTTTTATCATACGACCTTGCATCACTAGACGACTTCGTATTAGAAGCACTGAAAAACCCAGGAATTGCATACGCTCGCGTAATCAGCAGCACCGAGGGGGTGTTATCACAAAATGGCTCTAAAGAAGCCTTAACGCGTGTTTTTAAGGCCGATCAACACATGGAAGATGTTACCGATGGGATCTTCGATACGTATGCCAATATTGTTGAAGGGAATAATATTTATGGCCGTGTCGAGATTGGTATCAGTACAGATCATGCTCACAGTTCGATATCAAAAATAAAACAATGGACCACCTCTATCGCTGTAATAGAGATGATCTTAGTGGCGCTGTTTTCCTACGCCTTAGGTCATTATCTAACACGCCAACTTAAAACCTTGAGAGTAGGCGCTAAAAAAATATCCCATAGCGTTATCTCCGGTGATTTTAGTAACACCCATATTCCTATCAAAAGTAAAGATGAGCTTGGCGAAGTGACCCACGCATTTAATCAAATGGTCGAAACCTTGAAAGCTGAGTGTATTCGCGTAAAAAATTATCAAGAGGAGCTGGAGAACCTGAATCAAACACTGGAAAAACGAGTTGCGGCACGTACCCAATTATTAGAAAGCAAAAACGAGCAACTGAGCCTAATCAATTTTGAGCTTAAAAGTGCCCAGCAACAATTAGTACAAGCGGAAAAGATGGCCTCACTTGGCCAACTAGCCGCTGGAGTAGCCCACGAAATTAATAATCCTATTGGTTTCGTGAATAGCAACTTGGCGTCGCTAGCTGACTACGCGGATGTTTACATTCGTTTAACCAAACTTGTTAATGACTGGAATGAAAGCGACAAAGATACTGAGCGCCAAAGTATAGAAGCGCAAATAAACGACATGCTTAGCGATGAAAATATCCAATTTATGCAAGAAGACACCCTCGCTTTAATTCAGGAATCGAGCGATGGCTTATCCCGGGTAAAAGACATTGTTTCAGGGCTAAAGCAGTTTTCACGGGCCGACAGCCAAGAGCGCCAGATATTCAATATTAATGATTGCGTGAAGACCACCTTGAGCATGGTCAGCAACGAACTGAAATACCACTGCGAGATAGTTACCAAGTTACAAGATGTTCCCCAAGTCGACATTAATGTTGGTAAAATCTGCCAAGTTCTCACCAATTTATTGATTAATGCAGGCCAAGCGATCAGCCAAAATGGCGTCATTAGCATTGAAACTTACAGTCATGATCAATTCGTATATCTGAGTGTATGTGATACGGGAAATGGTATTCCTGCGGATGATATCAAACGTTTGTTTGACCCCTTCTTTACCACTAAACCTGAAGGTCAAGGCACTGGCCTTGGATTAGCCATTTCATATGGCATAGCACAAGAGCATGACGGCGATCTGACGGTAAAAAGTGAAGTCGCTCAAGGTAGCTGTTTTACCTTGAGTCTTCCTGCTGTGCAGCAAGAGGCTGAGCCTTTAAACACAGCGGCAAACACGATTTAGTGCGTAGATAGTGCGTAGATAGCGTCAATATCAAGAGGCAAAAGTATGAGTGAACCTAATATACAAGAAACCCCCATTTACACTGTATTGTGTGTTGATGACGAGGTGAATATCTTGCAAGCAATGAAGCGTATTTTGCGTAAACAAGCGTTCAACTTACTTACAGCGCAAAGCGGCGCACAAGCATTAGAGTTAATGGCTGAGCACGATGTACATTTGATTATCTCAGACATGAAAATGCCTTCCATGTCTGGGGCTGAATTTCTGCAACAGAGTATTAAAATAGCGCCTGATTGTTACCGTATTTTGCTTACGGGTTATGCCGATATGTCATCTACCATAGATGCGGTCAATAAAGGCCACATCGATTGTTACGTGCAAAAGCCTTGGGATAATAACAAACTGATATGTACCATCAATGACGGACTAGCAACGATTAAGCTCAAGCATGAAAATGCCCGCCTACAGGCTTTGGTGAATAAACAAAATACCCTGCTCAAAGATTTGAACCACAATTTAGATGAAAAAGTAAAACTGCGCAGCAAACAAGTTGCGCTAGCCATGGAAAAACTCAAACGTAATACCTTAGCCAACCAACGTGTTCTTTATAACTTTATTAGCATCAACCCAAATTTAGACGGTGGATTTGCCCAAAGTGTTAGCCACTTAAGCGCTAAGCTAGCCGAGCAATTATCGCTCTCAGATGAGCAACAAGCCCACATATCGTTTGCGGCTTTACTCTGCGAAATCGGCTTATTGGGTTTAGACACCGCATTATACTCAAAGCCTTTTTGCGAATTGAATTTCAATCAACAACATATCTTTCTTCAACAAAGTAAATACGCTGAGCAAATATTGGGGCCAGCAACTCACTTGCGCCCAGAACTAGATATCATCATCTGCCAATTTGAGTTCCCTGATGGCAGTGGCCCAAATCAACTGTCATTAGAGCAAATTCCAATCGGTGCGCAAATTTTGGCAGTGGCCAGAGATTTTTGGCGTCATAAGTTAGGCCGTATTGGTAAATCTGCATTATCGAATCATGAAGCGATTGGTGAATTAAAAAAATACCGCGGACTGCGCTATACACCGAAAATAATAGATATTTTGGTTCAACACCCCGAAATTATCAGTATCGAGTTTATTGAAAGTGCGATAGACGTAAACGACTTACGAGAAGGCATGCGTTTGAAAAAGGATATACTGACGCAGCAACATATCCTTGTTTTACCCAAAGGACATGTGTTTTCAGCCGCCTCCATTTTGCAGCTTATCCAATATGAAAAACAGAAATCTGAACGTTTTGAAATATTTGTAGAGCAGCCAGAAAATGAAAAACTCTCCGCGGGCGCCTAACCATCAAGAAGCGGAAAGCTAAGCGAAAATAGCGTTCCCTTCCCCACCGTTGAGCTAACTTGCGTCAGAACATTGTGCGACTCTAATATGGCATACGAAACAGATAAACCGAGGCCGGTACCGACGCCTACAGGTTTGGTAGTAAAAAATGGGGTAAAGAGCTGATCTAGGGTTTTTCTGTCCATACCGCACCCTGTGTCGCGTACCTCAACGAGCAAAGCATCGGGTGTAACGTGTGCTTTGAGGGTTAATGTTCCACCTGCGTCCATGGCGTAGGCTGCATTTACAAATAAATTCACAAACACCTGTTGCAACTGACCTATATTACCAAGTACCTCAGGCAAATCATTGGGGATCTGATTTTCTACAATATGCTCATATTTAAGCGCGTTCCAAGCGATTTTTAACGCCCCTTCGATACACACGCCTAGGTTTATCCGCTCTAATTTTCCATCACCACTGTGGGAGAACGTTCTGAGATTTTCGACAATCTCCTTAACCCGTTCTAACCCTTCTAAATTGGAGCCGAGTAAATCTTTTGCATCCTGTTGTATGTAAGCTAAGTCAATGTTATCGCACAGTTCTTTGTAGTGCTGAGCATCCAATTGACCGGCGGTTTCAATATGGCGCAGCATGGATTCATGCAACGTTTGATAGTCTTGTAAGTACTCTTCAAGCATCTCTAAGTTGGAGCGAATAAAACCAACTGGATTGTTAATTTCATGGGCTACACCCGCCGCTAATTGACCAAGAGAAGCCATTTTTTCCGATTGAATTAACTGGCGCTTCGCTTGTTCTAAGCGGTTAACGGTATCTTGCAGCTCTACCGTGCGCTTACGTATATTCACATCTGTTACTCTGCGGTTTATACCGCTTAACAAGTGCTCACGCGCAGTCCCTAAAACAGACAGTGCCTCCTCGTCGATAAACTCGGCTCTGCTAAAAAATGCCAACCAGGCAATTTTGTCTCCTAATAAGGCAAAATTAACAAACACAATCCATTTGAACCCAGACATAGCTTGGCTCGATTCATCATCAATGGCCGAGACAAGCCACATGCTTAAACACTCTTGCTGATGAAGTGGTAAAAATTTGACTGCTTGCTCAAAAAACTCCGTGTCCGTAACCCACTGATTTGGTGCGCGCCAAATATTGTCTTCTTGTGAGTCCAGCGCTTCACCATCTTTTGTGACAATAAATAAGCCACATTCAACCGAGAAGAACTGCCCAGTAAGCTCAACCGTGTTACTAATTAGCTCTTGCAGAGAAATGTCGGACGATACATCACCTGATGTTTGGCGCAAAAATTCAAGCTCAGCTTGCTTTTTCTTGGCCATCGCCAACGAAGCTTGTAAAGATTGATTCGCTTCATAAACCGCACGTGAATGATGCTCCAAATGCTGTTCAGACATCACGCGAGCCTTTTTCTCGCGCTCAACCTTTCGCTCAAGTACCGCAATTCTTGTTTCGAGTTCCTCTCGCGATTTAGCCAACTTTAGTCACCTTCATTACGCACCGCTCTCCCCCCTCATGTACACACTCAGGCTGCTCCACACTTACCGTCTGCCCAGTATGCGCTGCTAAGCCTTGAATAATGCCTTCACAGAAATAACACATATGGCGGGGGGAAATATAATGAAAGGTCAACGAATTATCTGTTTCTTGAATAAACTCAAACTCGGGCAAAATGGCCTCTGGGTTGAGCTTTTTCACTTCCACATGGATCACCGCCTGCACACCATAAAGAAATTCAAAAACATCGGTAAACTTATGCGCTTCGGGTGGCGCAGCTAGTAATAGCTCTTTGAACATCCATTGGCCAAAGGCAAATTGCGCTTGTTGCGCTGATAACTCCTGCTTTAGCATAATAAGGCCGACGAGCGTAAACAACTCTTCGTCATCATAGGTAGCGACAGAGGTATAAATACCTTCACTGGGCAGAGTTGCTTCTTGTAAAAGCGCATCCCAAAACTCTTCTCCCCAGAGTTCATCTACGAACTGGTTCAACTTTACAAAAATGATACCTTTCATACTTCGTCTCCTTTAGCTTCAACGTCTCGCTAGGTACTCAGTGCGGTTGACAACAACCACACCTCCAAGATAGACGATGCAGCCACCGAACCTCAACGTAAATTAGTCTACATCTGCATGTAAACTTGTCTTAAATTTGCAACATTCTTATACTAAAAACACGACAAATAAGATTTAACTATTTGTTTTTTATACACTATTATACTTTGGAACAAGAACTGCATTTTCTTTGTCAACGATAATGTTGAACCTGATACTTCGTTTAGGATCAACATTCAAATAACGAAGGAAACTTAAATGTTTGATTCTCAGCGATTTGACACCTCAGAAACGCATAGCACGTATACGCATCATGCAACGCCGCAACTCACCATAGACAATACGCGTGGCTTTAGTCGCATCGTGACGTTTAGCGATGGCAATCAACAAAGTTATCAATTACCTAAATGTAGAAATACTAAACAGATTAGCGTGTTTGGTCTAGGGCACAGCGGTGCTTTGTCAGCGATTTGCATGGCGGCTTTAGGGCATAAAGTGATTGGTATTGATATGGATCAACGTAGAATTAACGCGCTAAACCAAGGTCGCACATTTTCCGATGAAGAAGGATTGCCAGAACTACTTGAGCAAATCGCTTCGTTTCGCAATCTTGTGGCAACTGATGACGGTTTTAACGCCATTAAACGCACTGCCTCATCACTGATATGTGTCAATGATGACGGCGATCACGCATCCGATGTCAGTATCGATAAACTAAAAATTATTTGCGAGCAAATCGGCTTAAGCCTGCGCTACAAGGAGCAATACCACAATCTAGTATTCTGTCAGCATGTGGACGCCGACATTCTAAAAACAGTATTGCTGCCCATCATAGAAGAGCAAAGTGGCAAAAAAGCCTCTGAGGCATTTGGATTGGCTTCTATTCAAGGTGGTAAAGAGAAAGCGCGAACCATTAAAGATTTTTATCAACCCGCTCAGTTCACGATCCAGTTTCTGGACAAACAGAGTTGCCAGTTAACAGAGCAACTGTTCAGCGGATTCAAAGCAAGTATTCGGCGTGTAAGCTGGTAGAAAACAGGGCGTAACCTCAATAAGCATGTTCGCTAAGGTTATACCCTATACGCTAATCGCTAAACTGGCAATTACGCTTAATCGCCAGTTTGCATAATGCGCTTCTTAGCAATAAATTTCGCGCGGCTAAGCAAATACATCCACTTGATTTAATGAAGACGAGCCAGATTGCTCAGCCGATAACGAGGTCAAAATGTCTTTAAAAGCGCCGCCAAGTTCCTCTTGAGACATACTGCTCCCATTATCTCGCAAGCTGTCTAACTGGGACTTTAACGTCGTTTGCTGATCTTTACTCAAGCTAGCCAACATATCGGTAACGGCGCTTTGCTCTTCACTGGATAGAGTTGAAACCGCAGACTCCAACCCTGGTGGTACGCCGCCTTCCCGTGGTGGCGGTGGAGGTCCTTTAGGACGATTCACCTCTGACGTATTCATAGGGTTAACAGCTTGGCTTGCAGACTGTATTTGCATGTCATGTATCCTCTTTCAGTTAATGTATCAGTACCCTTTATCAGTGCACTTTATGAATACGCTAGTCTCTTTTCGCATCCTGTGGCACGGCCACCAAGGTATCGTTCATCATTTGGCAGGTAGCACTAAGAGAATCGCCTCGTCTGGTTTCCACTGTCACGCTGTCACCTTCAGATTTGTTTTCACACGCTTCAAATGCTTCAGGCGGTGGACGGCGTTCGCCTCCCTGACCACGTCCTTCTTGTGCATAGCTACTAATACTACTCATAGCTAACAGGCTTGCTGCGAAAATTAGGGTTGAGATTTGCATATTTTTTTACTCCATAATTAGTCTACAACGAATACTAACAAGCAATTGTGCAGAAACAGTGGAGATTACATGGAGAAGTCCGACATTCTTAGCGCGGTGCTGGTGCAGCCCGCTTCGGCGAATGTATACTAGTGTCATGAACATATTCCGCAAAGTTTTCTTATCTTTTCTTGGGCTTACTGCCGTCACACTATTAATTACATTGGGCCTTGCACGATGGAGCTTCGATCAGGGCTTTCTCAATTTTATAGCCGGCCTAGAACAGCAAAGGCTTACCCTATTAGGGAACAACTTGTCGGCTGCATATTCTCATAATAACAACTGGCAGTTGGTTATCAGTACGGGGCTTGAACGATTTATTGATACCAGCACGCAACCCATGCCTCACAGCGCTCGTCCCGGTGGAGGCTTTGGGCAGCCAAGTCCTTTGCGCCCGCGCAATCCTAAGGCAGGTGCTCCTTTTCACCCACCTCAAGCGCGCAAGGAAAACCGCCCCCCTACAGCCCTTTTCAATACACAAGGGCAGTGGTTGACGGGCGATAAACCTAAGCCACACACCCAAGAGGTACTCAGCCATGAAATTTATCTTAACGGGGAAAAAATCGGTGAATTACGCAGTTGGTTAAACGACATACCACAACGTTCATTAGCTTCGTCATTTTCGATTCAGCAAAGATACGCCAGCATTGCCATAGGTTTATTATGTTTGTTACTCGCCGGTGTTGCATCTTGGTTGCTCGCTCGGCGCTTAACATCCCCGGTAAATTCCGTACTTCATGGCGTAGAGCGTCTTAGCCGAGGTAATTATGACCTGAAGCTAGATACCTCGCGCAGTGATGAATTGGGCAAGCTTATGCAAAACCTAAACGGTCTGAGCCATATTTTGAACGAAACGCGTAGCGCAAAAAACCGTTGGTTTGCCGATATATCGCATGAGTTAAGAACCCCCTTAACCATACTAATTGGTGAGTTAGATGCGCTTGAAGCGGGCATCCGCCCCTTTGGTCCTAAACAGATTGAATCTTTAAAACATGAGGCCTTGCTGTTACACCGCTTAGTTGACGATTTGTATCAATTGTCCCTGTCTGATGTAGGCGGCTTGAAGTACCACTTTAGTCAGCTCGATATCAGCTCAGCCCTTGAAAATGTGTGCTCATCCCTACAAAGCAAAGCTCAAGGTAAAGACATTATCATCACACCGAATATTCAAGAGAATGTAGTAGGCTTGGTCGACCCGCAGCGCATTGAGCAGTTGTTTATTAATTTAATCAATAACGCGATTATTCACACCAATGCAAAAGGTAGCGTTCAAATCGCCCTCTCCCAAAAGGGGAATGCTGTTGTATTTGAAATTAACGACACCTTACCTAGCGTACCTTTTGAGGATTGCGAAAAGTTATTCGATCCCTTGTATCGGCAAAATGCATCGCGTAACAGAGCCACACCTGGCGCGGGATTAGGACTAACCATTTGCAAAAATATCGTCAATGCACATCGTGGCAGCATTCACGCAACCCAATCGGCACTAGGTGGTTTGTGTGTGACGGTCAAAATCCCCTTAACCAAGGAGCCAGCATGACTAGTCAACAACAGGTTCTCGTCGTTGAAGATGAACCTAAAATCGCGCAAATATTAGTAGACTTTCTGAGTTTAGAGGGCTTCTTAACACACGTCGTACATGATGGCGATGAAGCCGAAGCAGCAATTAAACAAGTAAACCCAGATTGCGTGATCCTTGACTTGATGCTGCCAGGCAAAGATGGCTTGAGTATTTGCAAAGATGTACGAAAATTTTCTCATGTACCGATCATTATGTTGACCGCCAGAGTAGATGAAATAGATAGATTAATGGGACTAGGATTCGGTGCTGACGATTATGTCTGTAAACCCTTTTCCCCACGTGAAGTTGTGGCCCGTGTGCAAGCCTTGTTGCGCAGAGCGGCGCTCGGCGCCCCGGCTGAGAAAACAGCGCCCAACATACTTACTTTCAAGCATATTCGCATCGATACCGAGCGATTCGAATGCACCATTAATGGCAGTATTATCGAGTTAACACCGGTAGAATTTCGTTTATTGAAAACCTTATTGGGAAAACCAGGAACGGTTTTTTCCCGAGAAATACTTATGCAACGTTGCTACGAAGATGCGCGTATTGTCAGTAACCGCACAATCGACAGCCACATGAAGAACTTGCGCAACAAGATTTCCCTTGTTGACGACCCCCAACCCATTCTGCAATCCGTGTACGGTGTGGGCTATAAATTAATGTAACACACATTCAATAGCGTGCATTTTGTGCGCAAAATCCTCAGTATCTGCACCGTTTCTGCGTTTTATATTCGTAACGTTAGGGCAAACCAATAAACCTAGATACTTGAATGAAACGTATAATGTGTACCGCACAAACCTATTTGACAATTGTGCTTGGTGTTATCTTATGTGCCTGTGGCGAAAGCTCTACAGACGCTAATTACGAAGAAACGGGGCAAGAACAAACCTCTACCGAAATTTCGACAGATTCAACTACTGACGACGTTGAGACGGGATCAGAGACAGAGCCTGACAGCGATGCGTCAGTGACAGCCAGCTCCCTGTTGTTTTTCGATGACGCTGTCATTGAGACCATCACGACACAAAGTTGTACCCTGTCAGGTGGTACACAAACAACCTGTTATCGTATTACTCTGGCGGGTGAACCAGCAGTAGATGAAATAGGCCCATTCTGCCCACCCACAATAGAATCGGACGCTTCCCAAGGTGGCATTTGGTTTGACGGTTCAGGTGAGGTTTACGATATCGATGGCGAATTTATCAGCAACTTAGATCAGCTTTACGGTGATGGCTGGTTATTATACGACCCTAGCACAGGCGAGGTGAATATCACTGATACGCAAGCCGCTTGTGAAGCAGCAGCCAGACCGAATGTCGACCCTGCCTACCAAAATTACTGCGTGCAGTGCGATTTAGAATATTACGGCGGCGGTGTAAGTGAAACCGTGCTATTGCCCGTCACGCCAGTTCCCCTCTCTACCCCGAGCTATGTTAACGCCAATATGGGCGTCTCTTTAAACGGTGTGATATTAGCAGCACAAGCGCCTGTCGATGCCATATTGAGCAACTATACGATTGCTGCTTTTGATGACTGCGGCGGGCATATCAATCCGTTCGATGGCTACCATTACCACGCTGCCACGGGTTGCTCTACAGCCAGTGAAGAAGAAGACGGCCACGCCAGTCAAATCGGCTATGCACTTGATGGCTATCGCATTTACGCCATGCTAGACGCTAGCGGTTATGAAGAAACAGACTTAGACGAATGTCGAGGTCACACTGACGATACGAGAGGCTACCATTATCATGTGGCCAGCCCAGGTGAAAATATGTTTATCGGTTGCTTTCACGGTGAGCAAGGTGAGTGGGTCGCGAGTGAATGAAACATCAAGCGGAGCAAGAAATGATAGTAGATTCAACAAATGCACGTTTTAGCTGGCAAATGCGCACTCGCCCATGGTGCAAAGTCGTTGCTGTATTAGGCACACTAACCTTTACGGCTGTTGCCCATGAAGGCCATGTGGACAAAGATGCGCAACTGGCCTGCAAAGAGAAGGAACTGCGCGCGTCATGTCAGTATGTAAAAGAGACTGGAGATAACGTGGCTAAGGTGTACAGCGGTTTTTGTCAGAAAATATCCAGCAATAAAATGTGCGTTCGTAATCAACCCATTAAGACTATTGTGCTCGGCCCCCTCGAGAATTAAGCGCTGTTAATAAAAAGTTGAGGGCGTACCTGTTTGAAAGCACGCCCATGTATTTATTTGCTTAGCTTAGCTTAGCTTAGTTTTACTTTGCTTAACTGCGCTTTGTTTAGCCGAGCTTTTTCAGTAGCCATACCTCTTCATTTGCAGGTACCTTACCTTTTAAACCGCCTTCGACGTCCACGCTGGCAAGCAATTGAATGGCATAATCATCAGCATAGTGTTTGGCTATCTCTTTGGCATTAACGCAATGCGGCGGGCCTGGCATTAAATGCTGTTGATAATCAAAGCTAATGAGTAACTGCGGCGCAGTGCCGCTTAACTTACGTATATGCGAGGTGTACTTTGCTCTTACTTCTGATGGTAAAGCGACCAGTGCAGCGCGGTCGTATATCCCATCTATTTCACCCACTAGGTCGCGGGTGAGTTGAAAAATATCTCCCACATACACGTCAACCGCTCTGTCATTCACAGTGGCATGATAATGCACTAAACCAAGGTCTTCTCGTTGTGACACTTCTGGCTGTATTTCCATGTCGTGAAATAACTCTTGCACAGCCGGCTCATGTAATTCAGCCCCCACCACGTTATGGTCGTTGGCGAGCAGCCAAGCTATGTCGCGCGTTTTGCCACACAAGGGTACAAAAATTCTACTACCTTGAGGCAATTCGAGAGCGGTAAAGTGAGCCTTTAATAAAGGACTACCTTTAAATTGATGAAATGCTATTTCGCCTTTTTCCCATTTGTCATGCCAGTAATTTGCTTGCATATTCGCTCCATCATATACCAGTGAAACAGCTGAGCTATTTCGATTTCATTTATAGGGTCTGTATCATGCCACTTAAAGTCGACTTTAGGTCAAGTGCCACTTGCGAAATATCACATCACAAATACAAACAGCCCAGATGACGTAAATGCCTTGCTAAAGTACACCTTTCAATTTAGCTAGCCCATAGGCATTCACCGTGGACGCATCTTTGATTTCACCGGATAAAATCATTTCTTCAAACTCAGTTAAGGTCACCTTTTTAGTGATTAAACCTTCTTCTTCTGGATCTAAATCAATTTCGGTAAAGGTAAGCTCGGTAGCAAGGTAAATATGATACATTTGGTTGCAAAAGCCGTAGGCCAAGTACTGATCTCCAAGGTAGTGCATTTTATTGGCGACTAGCCCGGTTTCTTCCTTTAATTCACCTGCCGCTAACAGAGCATGGTCTGCATCAGGGTTTTCTTCCCATGCGCCTTGAGGCAATTCCCAGCAGCGTTTTTTAATGGGGTACCTGAATTGCTCAACCAAATGCACGTATCCACCTTGTACGGCCAATATAACCACGAAGTCCGGCTTTTCTACTACGCTGTATACGCCTTGATGGCCACTACTGCGGCGAATTTTGTCTTCTTTTAGACGCATCCATTTGTTTTCATACACCACCGTACTGACCAGCGTTTCTATCTCGTCGCTCATTCCTTCTCCTTATGGGTTACTTTAATTTGATTTGATTTATTTTGGATATTTCGATTTGCTTGCGCCGTAAATCGTAATTGGAAAGAGCCCTATCCTAGCGCAAAAGTAATTCCATTCCACGCCTCGAATAAAAGTATTCAAAGCATTTGTTGAGGTGTTTTATTTTCGCTGCGTATACGTAGTAACATGATGCAATTTAACGGGTAAGGCGTGAAAGTAATCCAGCTAAATAGGGCAAAAAAGCAGCTCCTTGCCAGAGATGAGAATAGCCAGCTAGTGCAGCAGCTATATGCAGAGTATGGCAGTGCCTTGCGCCGCTTTATTCGCGTGCGCTCACGCTTAAGTGACAACGATTGTGAGGATGTCATGCAAGAAGTATATGAGCGCCTGCTTAAGCTGGATGACTTAACGCAAAAGCTATCGGGTAGAATGGATACCGTTCGCAATTATCTGTTTCAAATTGCGACCCATATTTTAATCGATCGTGACCGCCGCGCTAAGGTGCGCTGCAGTGACAACCATGTGAGCGAACAAGACACGGCTATATTTTCATCGATATTTTCCCCAGAACGAGCGCTGCAAAACAGAAAGCAGCTCCGAGAAATTGAAATAGCATTGGCAGAAATTAAAACCAGCCACAAACAGGCATTTATGTTAAATAGAGTAGAAGGCATGAGTTACCGAGAGATCAGTGACGCATTAGGCGTATCAGTTAGTACGGTGGAAAAATATATCTCAGCCGCTTTGGTCGCGATCAGAGCAAAGGTGACGCCCATATGAAAACGGATTTAAACCAAGACGCCATAACCAAACAGGCCGCTAACTTTGTGGCGCGATTATATTCCGGTGAGCTAAGCGCGGAAGAAGAAAACGAAATTTATGCTTGGTGTGACCAATCTCCCCAGCACCAACAGGAATTTGACAATATGTTAGCGATTTGGGACAGCAGTAATCAGCTGTTTCAAACGGCTGCGCCCGTCAAAAAGAAAAAACACACGTATTGGTATACAGGTATTGCAGCGAGTTTTGTGTGCGCCGTGTTAGCCATTTGGTTCGTTGCAATGCCCCCATCTGTGTCAACACAACAAGTAGCCCATAACGAACCGAACCGTTATCACACTGCCGTAGGTGAAATAAGTACGGTGGGTTTACCCGATGGCAGCATAGTAACGCTCAATACCAACAGTGCCATTAAAGTCGATTTTTCAGGTAGCCAACGGCGTATTTTATTAGAGCGAGGGGAAGCGTTTTTCGACGTAGCGAAAGATGCTACCCGGGTGTTCAGCATTAACACCGGTGAAAAAACCATTCGGGTAATTGGCACAAAATTCAATGTGCGAAAATCTGATGCGACACTAAAAGTGTCTGTCGCTGAGGGCTTAGTAGCGGTGCAGTCATCTACCCTGCCCAGCAGCGATCAAATTGACTTCGAGGAAGCTGAAACCCTACTGCCTGCAGGGTCAATTGGGGCATTTAACGGCACCAGCGAAGTCATTGCACAAGTGACCTCAAAAGAGGTAAACGCCAGTCAGCAGTGGCGCCAAGGTGTTTTTCGTTTCGATAATGAACCATTAGCCAAGGTGCTGACTGAGTTCAACCGCTATCGACTAAAAAAAATAACCCTAGAAAACCAAGCCTTGGGCAAATTGAAAATAAGTGGCGTGTTCAAATTAACAGACGGTGACAGTATTTTATCGGCACTTGAGGCGGCGCTACCTGTGGAAGTAGAGCGTTATCCTGAGTACATCGAGCTGACGGCGAAAAACTAATTTTCACTTTTAATGGAGGATCATAATGTGCCTTGCGTATACCTCTATTAGGAACAGTCACATCTAATAATAATAGAGGCATACAAAATGAAACTGCACATGAAACTACATAAGTCGTTTAAACTCAGTCCCCTTGCTTGCTGCGTCATGCTTATGCTGCCCGCCAGTCACAGTTTTGCTGCACAAGACACGCGGCAAAACATTGATATACCGGCGCAAAACATTGAATCAGCCCTGCTCGAACTTGCACAAGAAAGTGAAACCCAAATTTTATTTTCCTCTGCCATTACCCAGAACATCACCACCCGCGCGATATCAGCAAATTTAACCGTAGAAGAAGCCTTAGCGGTATTACTTGAAAACACGTCTTTAGAATTTGTTAAGCGCTCTAAAAGCACCTATATCATACGTGAAAAAAACGCGTCGTCTTCGGTCGCCCCCAACACAGAAAATAGCACTGCTTCTGTAGCCGCCACGAAAGAGGTATCAGGTACATCAGCAAAAAAGGCTGACGGCGAAGCCAGTGTTGAGCGCATTAAAGTAGTGGGCTCAAATATCCGCGTCAACCAAGATTCTGGCGCATTACCTATTACCACTTTTAGTGCCCAAGACTTCGAAGATTTAGGCATATCAAGCGGCGCTGATTTGCTGGCAGAATTACCCCAACAAGGGGAAGTTAGTTTCAACAGCGAACGCGTGGTTGGCGGTGTCAATGATGCTCGCGGTGACGTTTCCTCCATTAACTTGCGCGGCATTGGCACCGGCTATAGTTTGACCCTGTTGAACGGTCGACGATTAGTCCTGCACCCGGGCACCCAAGCTGAAGATTTAGTCCCTGTTACCACGGTTAACTCAAATGCTTTGCCGGTACGCGGTCTTAAACGGGTAGAAGTGTTACGTGATGGCGCCGCAGCAATATACGGAACAGACGCTATCGCGGGGGTTATTAATTACGTACTCAAAGACAAAAACACCGGTGGTGATTTACAGTTCCAATACGGTAAAAATGACGGCACTGACAAAGACACACTTAACCTATCAGGCTCAGGTGGCTGGTTTTTTAATAACGAGCAAACCCACTTAACACTCAGCGCGAGTCTGTATCAACAAGATATGTTGATGGCATCAGAGCGAGACTATGCAGCCAGCTCAGACACCCGAAACTATCCGGGGTTAGCAGCTGAGTTTGTTGGTAATACGTCCTTAGACGGACGCACGACTTCCACACCTTGGGCAGAACTAAGCTCTGACAGCCTAGGTACCTTTCATATTCAACCCGACACGTTTGACGGCTGCGAAGTGGCACTGGATAACGGCATTTGTGCCGATGGCGGTAGCTTAGATCGCGAATTACGTTACGACTCAAACTCTGAACGCTCTCTTAGCTCAGAAGTTAGCCGTGTTAATTTGTATGCACTTATGACCCATAACTTATCTGATGAAGTTGAGCTGTATGGTGAAGCCCTTTATTACCAAGCACAAGCTGATCGATTACGTGAACAAAGCGGGAACTTAACGGCCCAGCGTTTCACTGTATCAAGTGACGCTTTTTACAACCCATTTGGTGAAGATGTAACCGTAAGACGCTACCGCCCCATTGATACTGGCCCACGTAAAATAAACGTAGAAGATTATTCTTATCGCTTTCTAACGGGGCTCAGGGGTTACTATCAAGACTGGGATTGGGACACAGCCGTGCTTTATTCAAAAGCCCATACGCTCGATACTGCGAACCGGGTCAATACCACTTTATTTCAACAAGCTGTGAACAGTACAGATCAAAGCACAGCCTATAACCTCTTTAACGGTGGTAGCCTGACCTCACCAAACATTGGCGATGACACAGGCAATGACCAAGACGTTATCGACAGCTTTATGTTCAATATTGAACGTGAATCTGAAACCGAGCTTGCCCTTTATGATTTTAAACTATCACGCCCCGATATTTTTGCCTTACCTGCTGGCGATGTAGGCATGGCTGTGGGCGTGGAATACCGTTACGAGAGCTTCTCAGATGCACGCAGCGATGCGCTAAATGGCACAGATAGCTTTATTGACATAGTAACAGGTAACGCTTCGGCGCTTGCCAGTACGGTACTAGGCAGTAGCCCAACGCCGGACTCTTCAGGCAGCCGCAATGTGTTTTCAACGTATGTAGAATTTGCCGTGCCTTTGTTAGCAGATCTACCGCTAGTGAAAAGCTTGAACATGCAGCTGGCTGCCCGTTATGAGCGGTTTTCCGATGTAGGCGATATCACCAAACCCAAGGTATCGTTAGCTTGGCAGGTGAACGACATGATTCAACTTCGCGCGGCCTATGCAGAAGGTTTTAAAGCACCAGGATTACCTCAAACAACAGCCGTTGATGTGTCACGCTCTAACACCCGTTCTGATCCCATATCAGGTATTCGTCAAGGCACCCTTGAAATACGTAATGGTAGCGACGACCTAAAACCTGAAACCAGCACCAACACGTTTGCAGGAATTGTATTTACCCCAATAAAAAACCTAACGTTAACGGCGGACTGGTGGCATATAAAACAAAAAGACGTGGTAGGAATATTAAGTAGCCAAACGCAAATTTTGTATGATGCACTACTTCGAGTAGATGGTGGCAGTAATACCAACGTGATCCGTGATGACAATAACGAGATTTTGTACGTTACTAACGACTATACCAACCTGCTTCCTCGGGAAATTAAAGGCATCGACTACAGTATTTTTTACAAGATGAATACTGAGCTGGGTGATTTTACCTTCACTGCTAATGCGGCTAATTTAACCCAGTTTGACCAAGGGTTAGACCCCGTCACGCAGCGCGTAGTGACCGCACAAGAGAACGGCAACGAAGCGGTACTATTTGACGGTGAAACTGTTGGCATACCAGGCGCGGCGGGTGATTTATTAACAAAAAATGGTCGCCCAGAATGGCGCAGTAATATTGGTATAAGATGGCAAAAAGACAATTGGGGCGCAGGCATAAAATACAAATATATCAGTGAGTTAGAAAATGTATCCCTGTCTTATTTTGACGATGCTGGCGATTTGGTTTACCAACAAATTGACGATTGGTCCACGGTTGACGCCTATGCTTCATATTCGTTTACACAGCAAAACAGTTGGCTAGACAAAACTAAATTAACGTTGGGCGCACGTAATCTCGGTGACAAAGAGCCTCCTTTTACCTCGGGAACATTTGGTTACGAGGCTGGCGTACATTCATCCGCAGGGCGTTACCTGTACATGACCTTAAACAAGAAGTTTTAGTCTCTTAGCAGCTCAGCCAATCAGGGGTACGCTGATTGGCTTTTTCTTATTACCTATATCTGATTACCTATAAAGGACGGAATGCTATCAACATGCTTAGATATTTTTTCCCCATACTGTTACTCATCACTTTTTCAGCGTTCAGTCATGCCAAAGACTGCCAGTTTGACGACGTCACCTTTCACAGCGATTTTAGCACCGCCCGTTTAAGCACCTGCGAAAGGCTGGCTAAACATGAATACCATATTGGCATTTTGCCAGAGAATGAACCCGTCAACCCTAGCCCTTGGTTTGGCTTTAAAGTGCAATCAAAAACGAATACCGAGGTAAAAATAAAACTGACCTTCAACGGCAATAACCCGCGTTACCTACCTAAACTCAGTACGAATGGCAAAGATTGGCAAAACATTCAGTTTGAGACCAAGGGCAAAGAAATGTGGTTAAGCCTAAGCACTGGCAAAAAGCCTGTCTGGATTTCAGCCCAAGAAGTCATTGATAATCAAGAGTATGACCAGTGGTTAGCCCGCCTAAAAGCGCAGCGCCCTGATCTTCATATTGAAACCCTAGGGTCATCAGAAAAAGGCCGCCCCATTAAAGCGGTTGTAAAGCAGTCACCAAACAACGACGAATGGCTGATTATTGTTGGCAGACAACACCCTCCTGAAGTGACAGGCGCTATGGCTTTATTTGCGTTTAGTGAAGCCTTGTTACTCGACAACACCTTGAGCAATCCCTTTTTCAAACGTTTTAATCTGCTCATGGTGCCTGATTTAAACCCTGATGGCGTTCACACCGGCAATTGGCGGCATAACGCCAATGGTGTTGATCTAAACCGCGACTGGAAAAACTTCGCCCAAGCGGAAACTCGCCTAGTTCGTGACAAAATGGCGAGCATAGTGCAAAACGGCGGAAAAATTGTATTTGCCCTCGATTTCCACTCCACCTTCCACGACGTTTTTTACACCATGCCGGACGACCACGATTTGGCTCCGATCCCCCTTATGAAAGGCTGGTTAGCAGATTTAGATGCTGAAACAGGTTGGGTTTTTAAAACGGTGAATAAATCGGCGTCATCACCCGATAGAGGCATCTTCAAACAATATATTGCCGATCACTACAAAGTACATGCTGTGACCTACGAAGTGGGCGACAATACCAATCGACAACTGATCCCTTATGTGGCCAAGAAAGCAGCTAAAGCGCTGGTAAAAAATCTGCTTGAAGTCGAACCAGACGCGTTTTACGTTAAGCAGAAATAGCCCACTAATTAGCAATGATGCCCAGTTGTTCCAGCCCTTGGCGGGAGCAAAGGGCATTTTTTACAGTAGTTTCACCTGTACCTCACGCACACGCCTTCATGCTAATATCCGTAGACTTGCTAGCACAGCACCAGACAATAGGAATGCATGAAACTCGTCAAAGCAAACGATACACATTTAACTGAATTAATGGGCTGGTTTGAAGACGAGGCGCAACTTGTTATGTGGTCAGGGCCGGGGTTTCGCTATCCATATGATGTGGTCACATTCAAACAAGATTTGAAACTAACAACCCTGCCCTCTTTTTCACTGCTATCGCCACAAGGCGCTTTACTGGCATTTGGCCAATACTACTTACGCGAAAATCGGTGTCACTTAGGCCGCTTAGTGGTAAACCCTGCCAATAGAGGCCAAGGTATTGCCGCTACATTAATCGCAAACTTAGCTGCTAAGGGGAAAAAAGAGTTAAAGGTAAACAGCTGCTCGCTATTTGTGTTTAGTGACAATATTTCTGCGATACGTGCTTATCAAAAATTGGGTTTTGTAAAAACCCAATACCCAACTGATATGCCTTTAGCCGGCTGTATCTATATGGTTAGCGATGATTAGCGATTTAGGCTAATGCTGTTTTGTTAATCACTCAAATAGCAAAGCCCCATTCTAGAACGACTCGGCTTAGATTCTGCTCAGTGGTTAACGCTAACCACTGAGTTTGATAAACACTTCTGCTACGCCGCAGGTGCGGAGCAAATGATGAATGCGTTCAAACGCCACACCCATCATCAACGGCTGCGAGGAATGACTAAAGCGAAAACGTTGTTAAAACGCGCATAAGACATTACAACTAACAAATCTAATGCATCTCTTGTAACGTAGGCGTTTGCCTAAAAATTGACCTTGCGCTGCGTTTTCTCCCTCAACGCTTAATATTCCAGTAAAAATCCCCAATCATTCAGTTCAAAAGTACTTTGACGCATATTGAGGGTACTTTCCCCTAAGCAGCAGAGTTTTTTATATGATTTTAAAGATGGCTGTCTCTGTTAGCAAGGCGCTAATGGCGTAGTAAGTCCTTTGAGTCGTTTATATTGATGGGGTATTAACACTATGACCGCTTTGGCACCGAAAGCGCCTACTCAATATATAACGAACCTACTTCCGATTTATGGTTATAAAAAGCTGTCTTGCCTGTTCAATCTATCGAGCTGGAAAATCTGATACTGTGTCAGTGCTGCAGTTTACCTACACACGCTATTTTCCTAACTCGGGCTTGTTAACTCAATTCCTTTTGTCATGTAAATATCATCATATTTAAGGCCGCCATTGCCATAAGGCTTAACGTGTGGGCCGGTATTACAATTCATTAAAAAATACGTCAGTGGCCACTCACGTTGCATTCGAAATGATGCGTTTTTATACACCAACGTCTGCTCGGGGAACTCCCCGCCGCCTTGTAAATACACGTCGTAGGTTTGCCCACCCTGTTTCTTAGGTGCGTTGTTCACCACATACCAAATTTGATACCACTGCCCTGGCTCAAGTGGTTTTGCGTCTCGTTCATTGTTCGCAAGATTATGTCTAACATTGGCATAACCACCAGGCACTTTGACCATGAGTGCACCGGTATTTTTAAGGCCACTCGATTCACGTTTATCTGTGACTCTAAGAGTAGCTTCAAAGGCATTATAATCGTGTTTTTTAATATCCTCTGGGCCCATATTGCTTAGACCAAAAGCATGGTTGTTGGGAAAAGCCGCCACATTAATACGTGTGTAAAAGGTGTAGGTTTCACCCACTTCAACAATTTGCGGTAGCGCTTTAAAGGTCAGTGCTTTGCGATTACCTATTACTCCCTCTTGTGCAGCCTTTTTCAGCATGTAGCTATTACTGTTACCTTTGAGTTTTTCAGTACGTCGTTTTGTAACTTGAGGTTTGGCAACAAAGGGCTTGGTTTCATTTTTGGTATCTGCTTTTATCCATGAAGCAACACTATCTTTGGCTTCAAAATCATCGATTAACTGCCATTTGGGATCAGATAAGGGCCCATGATTTTCACCCATGCGTTTTTGCTCTTGGCTTAATGCAGAGTTTGCCATCAACACTAGCCCTAGATACCACATACTGTGCTTTATTTTGCTCATTGAGTTACCTACTAAGTGAAATTGGCTATCTAGTGAAGCTAGCGACTCATTGTTGTTACCAACCAAAGGTTAGTGGATATGGCTTAGCGCCGTCAACATACCATAGTAGGCATGTGATATTCCCCTATCTATCACGTCAGCGTGTGTTATTCGCCAGCGCTAGCTATCTTAGTGGAGGTGCTCTTTACAGTGGAAGGTATTTTTCAGCGATAGACTAAAAGACGGAAGTAAAACGAAAGGCTACGACACTGCGCACCGCACGTTGATTTATGCTGTTATTAAAGACACAGTTTGTTTCTTAACGTCCGTATAACTTGCACAGTTGCGGCCTGCTTTTTTAGCAAAGTACAAGGCTTTATCAGCCGCAGTAATCAGCTCCTTTACATTGTCACCTGGTCTAGGTTCATATGAGGAACAGCCCAAAGAGATAGTGACAAATTCTGCAACTGGCGATGCAGGGTGAGGAATGCGCAACATTTCTATTGCCGTAACGGCAGAGAGCGCCTTTAATCGACCACCATCAGGCTGCGTGTCAGGCAAAATCATAGAAAACTCCTCCCCCCTACTCTAGCGACCACATCTTGGCCACGAGATAACAACTTATCTAGGCACTGTGCAACTTGAACGAGTATTTCGTCACCGCGACTATGCCCAAGCTTGTCATTAATCAATTTAAAATGATCTATATCTACACTTAACAGCACCACAGGATGACGGCTCAAAATTGCGTCCTGCCAAGTTTCTTGAATTCGCTCGTCAAATGCACGCCTGTTAGCAATCCTGGTTAATGGGTCAGTGTATGACTCCTTGATCGCATTTTGCATTTGTAAGTTGATCATATGAGAGCGATGCTTTTGCCGCTGGCTGAGTAGATAATAGCCGGCAAGGCTTTTAAAACCCTCGGTAAATTCTTTGCGCGGATGAAGTTCGATTAAAAACAGCAACTCTCCATCGTGTACGCCTAATCTGGATGTTCTCAACATGTGATGATGAAGAGGTTCGCATAACCGAGTTTCAATTAATTCAATGATTTTGTTACGCCGAACCATGCGCCAGTCATTTTGCCAACGTGTGCTCTCAAGAAACATATCACGAACGTTGCGGCTAAGATGACTAGGCCACAACTTTTGAAATGAGCCACTGCACTCTAACAACTCACCGTGTTTGTTGCATATAGCGGTAGGCAGGGAATAAGCATTTAAAATGCTTTTGAAAGCGACGTCTTTATTCAAAAACTAATCACTACAATAATACTCTCGCCCATCTGCTGTATCATCTGGGCTAAGATAAACAGTAACCTTACAATGGTCATGATTTCTGGCAATTGATTCATCTATCGACACTTTTGCATAACCAGTATTTTCGGCAGCAATCACCCCAAATACATTGGACGTCATCATACATAGCGCCGGCCGATCGAAAACATCTGAGCCAAAGGGACAATGCTTGTTGCCAAACACTATCTTATCGGGAAACTCTTCAAGTACGTAAAAGCCACCGTCAATTCTAGCCTTGAGATCAATTAATACCTCTGTAAGCTGAGTTCGTGATAACTTTTCAACATTAAGCGCTTCTCGATATTGAAAATCTATTTGCTCACCAAGTTTACTGCCAACAATGGAGATAAACCCTTCAGCTTCTTCAAGCCCAATAATATCTTGCAGAGAACCGGATAAGTGATTTAGCAGAGATTTAACAAAATTGTTGTTATTTAACGGGACGTCTATGGTCTTGACTGAAATAGCTTCTGTTAACTTGGTCATACGTAATACCTAAAGTAGTCTCTACAAGAAATGCAACACTTAAAATATGTAAGTGATTAAACCGAGTTAGACAATATTGCTACCAGCGGGAGCAGGTGAGGCAACTATTTTGGTACGCTTCACGATGTTCAATGTAATTTGCGCATCTGCGTCAAAATGTATCTATTCTAGTTAATTTAGTTTTACTTCAACCATACGCCATTAGACTTTAGTCCTTGCTAGGCATTCGAAATAGGTGTTTTTCGCCTATTCATCATTACATTACACGTTATGCCAATGACGTTGCATTTCAAAATATAAGAAAGAGGCTGTCCACGTGATGAGTACTAACCCTGTCAAAGATTCAATTCCGGTTAAATAGCGTAACGACCCTAACGGCTCAATGTCCCCAAAGCCAACCGTGGTAAACACGGTAAATGAAAAGTAAGCACAGTCGAGCAAACTGCCTTCGAAATTTCCAACGAGAGTGCCCCACCCTTCAAGCTTATGCATAACATAGTAGGTCAATGCAAATATCCATATTTCGCAGATATGGGCGATAAGTGCACCGAAAACACCAAAAACAATGCGAAAACTATGTCGAATTTTCATTTTAGGCAGGAAGCGCACAATACGATGTAGAAACGCATAATGCAGCATGACCACAGCCGCCACCAGCAAGGTATTAATAAGTAAAATATAAATCATTTCCGGCATCCAACAGTGATTTTTGAATTGTTATTTTAGGCGCTTCGATGTCATCGCTATTCATCTGCACGAAGTCAGTTTAACACTAAAAATCGCAATCACTTTGTGATCAAAAACAGTAAACTTGCAAAATAATAAGGAGCGGTTTTACTTAGTAGGCGAATACTACCAATCGCTAGCGAGCAGCGAATGCAGGGAACATATATTCAGCGCTAGCATTATTAAAAAGGACATTTATGAAAATCCATTCACTCTATCAGCTAATATTTTCAGCCACGGTCTTACTTAGTGGTTGTGCAACCCAGAAAACCAGCTCAGATTTACCTCATGATACCCCGCCGCTCACTTCATCAGCGCAAAGAACCACTAACCAAGCGTGCATTGATATTATTAAAGAATCAGAAGGCGTGCGCCTAAAAGCGTATCGAGGCCCAGCAGGCCATTGGTTAATCGGGTATGGTCACAAAGCTGGGGTTAAGCAAGGCATGGAAATTAACGCCCCTCAAGCAGAAGTATTCCTTAAAAACGATTTACTCAAAATAGAAGACCAAATGAGCAAGTTAGTAAAAGTGCCTGTTAACAACAATCAATTTAGTGCGTTGGTGTGCTTAGGTTACAACATCGGCATGGGTAACTTGTACAAATCCACCTTATTGCGATTGCTTAATAAAGGCGATTACACAGGTGCTAGCGACCAATTCAGTGTATGGCGCAAGGCTGCGGGAAAAGTAAATGCTCACCTTGTTAAGCGCCGTGCAAAAGAAAAAAGCTTGTTTGATAAATAAGATATACGGCCAAATGCACTCATTACATTTGGCCGTATTGTGTGAGCTCAGTCTTAGAGCAAGTAACGTCAAAAAAACACACTGTGCTTTGAAGTTATTTCATATATGTGAGCTCCTATAACTGCGCATGTATAAGTGCTCACATATGAGAACACCCCCAAGCTTATAAATAATATAACTTACGGCGAGAGCGTTTTATTCGTTCACTACTGCTGGCGACAGGTTTGCTCTTGCCGCATGGGTAGCCGCAACTAATTGTTCACGAACAGCTTGTGCATTCAAACATGGTTTTTCAAAGGGCAAATAAACTATCTTTTCGTCTGCCTGTATGTGCGCCCCTTCATAAAAAGCAGAAAGCATCACCAACTGCTTGGCCTGAATACCGAATTGGTCTTCAACGATCAAGGCCATCGCTTCTTGGTGGTCCTCGTTCATGTGCTCAATGATACCGCTACTGACTTGCTGCCAATCACTCTCGGCTGAACCCGTAAGCCAGTTTTCTTTGTTGATCCAAAAGATCTTACCGAAACCGCCTATGTAACGAATGCGCTCAGCTTTAATTTGATAAAACGAGAAGTCATGGGTTTTCTTATAAGCTTTGGCCCTAGGGAATAAAGCCAAGTACTGCTCAGTTATATGCGCATCTTCTACTAGCTCTGCGTCGCCCAAAAAGGTGACTCGGCCATTCGCTTGTGAATCATCTTGTAAGGTATCAAATATCGTCACTGACACTTTTGGGTTGCCTTTAATATTGCGCGTATGCTGGGCAATTTGGCTAATGTAGGTAACTAGATTACCTTCAGGGGTCATGTAAAACGGTACCACTGAACCAAACGGGTAGCCGGCAACAGATTGTGAATGGGTACTCAGCACCCCACTATGCTGTTGGCGTACAAGAGTTTTAGCATCGAATATATATTGGTCTATTTTCATTTTTCTTCCTTTATTCAATAGGTTGACACCATCAGTGGGTAATAAGAGGCACACTGTTGGCTTGTGGAATTAATGTCGGCGTTACCCCAAAACACTGTTGCAGATTTTGCTCATTGATCACCTCACACACCTGGCCTTGTGCAAGGCAACGCCCATTGGCAAGCAAAATGACTTGATTCGCGTACGGTAGTACCAAATTCATGTCATGACTGACACACATCACACTGAGCCCTTGCTGACAGTAGCTTTTGATAACGTCCATCATGGCTTTTTGAAAGCGAAAATCGAGTGCTGACGTGGGCTCGTCAAGCAACAGCAATTTACCTTCAAATGCACCTTCGTACTTTACTGTATTCGCATTGGGTAACAGTTGCACGAGTGCTTTGGCGATAAACACTCGCTGACGCTCTCCCCCAGACAAAGTACGTACATCACGGCCAAATAAATAGCCAATACTAAGTTGTTCTGCCACTTGGCAAATTAGCTCAGTGCTTTGCGCTAAGGTTTCTTTTTGGTTCATGCGCCCAAGTTGCAGCACTTCCTCAGTCAAAAACGCGAATTGCACTTGGTTATGTTGATTAACAAAAGCACGTTGTGTTGCTAACGTTTTGGTATTCCAGCCGCTTAGTTCCCGATCATTAAGGGCCACACGACCACTGTAGTGGCTATGTAAACCCGCAATGCAACGCAATAAGGTAGATTTTCCGCAACCGTTTTCACCTATGACGGTGGCAAACTCACCAACTTTTAAGGTTATATCCAATCCGTTGAGCAACGGGGTTTCGCCGTGATACAGGGCTATTTTTTCAAGTTCAAGCATATCGGTTAAGCAATTGCCCCTCCCCTTTTCTGTTTGGCTAACAGGTATAAAAAGAACGGTGCACCAACGGCTGAGGTAACAATACCTATGGGTATTTCCAGTGGCGGAAATAGCGCGCGTGAGGCAGTATCGGCAGCCAACATTAAGATTGCTCCTAATAAACCGCATGCAGGCATTAAGTATTTGTGATCCGCCCCGAATAATGTGCGGGCAATATGCGGCACGACCAAACCAACAAAACCGATTATTCCGCATAATGCAGTAGCGAGTGCCACAGAAAAAGCCACCAGCCACAGAATAAACCGTTTGTATTTATTCACCTCAAGCCCCATACACTGGGCTTCGTTTTCACCCAATGCAAACAGATTAAGGGGCTGGCGTAAGTGCATATACAGAGCAATGATTGGCACGCTTAAAGCACCTACAAACAGCACTTTTGACCAGGTTACCCCGCCTAAACTCCCCATAGTCCAGTAAGTAATTTGTCGCAGTGCATCATCGTTTGCCATGTAGCTAATAGCGCCAATATGCGTGCCCGCTAACGCATTCACCGCAACGCCTGCCAAGATCAACGAAGAAATCGCCATACCCGCTGGCGTACGCGCTACGATCAACACAATCCACACGGCCAACAAAGCGCCAATGAAGGCGCTAAACGCAATCAAATACTGCCCGCCCGCTTCAAGTTCGGGAAAGTGATTAATTAATGCCAGTGCAGTAGCCGCTGCAGCGGCGGCCCCGCCTGAAATACCTATCAGCCCTGGGTCCGCTAGTGGGTTTCGCACCAAGCCTTGCATTGCGCAGCCAGACATTGCCAATAGTGCACCGATAAACATAGCCATGACCATGCGCGGTGCACGCAATTCAGAAAACACGTACCACTGTAAATACTGTTCTTGTGATAACGTCTGTTGGTGAACTTTTTGCAATATGACATCGGCTAAGATCCCTGCGGATTGCTCAAAACTACCAGATTGCATACCCACCAAAAGAATTACGCCAGCGAGTATTGACCCGAACACAAACCCGCGCAGGTGCCTTTGACGCCTCGCGTTCAAACTAAGCTGTAAATTGACGGCCGACGCTTTACTGTGCATGTGCTAGTTCGGGGGCGTAAAATGCCGCCGTTTTCTGAATAATTCGTTTAAGAGCGTCAGGGTAGCGAGGCGATAATCCCAGTGCACTGCTGCTTTCCATCGTACTGATTACGCAGTTGCGCCCTGCGTTAGTCGCTTTAAGTGCTGGATGCTGACACAAGCGAGCTAAGGCATCAGGCTCTTTAGCGCGATGGCTAGCAACAAAAATAATATCTGGGTTGGCGGCCAATATAGACTCATTATCCATGACTTTATAATCAGGCAAATCTTTTGCTGCGTTGATAATGCCAGCATCATCAAACAAAGATTGAGGTACTGTATTTCCCCCAGCCACGGTTAAACCTCTGTCGCTATCAGACATCACAAATAATGCATTAATAGCACTTTGCTTTTCCCTTGAGTCTTGCGAGCGTATGCGTGCTTCATACTTCAGTTTTGCAACCTGCTGTTCAATCTGAGTATTTAATGCTTGCGCTTTGTTTGGGGTATCTAACAGCTGTCCCATTTCGCTGATCATCTGCTGCAACCCGCTTAAATCACGCTGCTCTGTAAATATGTGCACCTTTATACCAGCAGACTCAAGTTGCGTTGCTAGCGTTTCTGGGCCCGTGGCCTGTGCACCAAATAAATGGGTCGGTGCAAAGCCCAGAATACCTTCCGTGCTAAGCTGGCGAAAATACCCTAGTTTAGGCAGAGCCGCGGCCTCAGCTGGATACAAACTCGTGCTGTCGGTGGCCACGAGATATTGCTCTTTGCCTAAGGCGTAAATGACTTCAGTTATGCTGCCACCGGAGGCAATAATTCGCATACTTTGCGCCGCCCCCTTGTCACTTGTACTTGCTGAAACATCAGCTTGAACCGGTGCGTGTATAAACGTTGTAGTGAGACACAAAATAAAACTAAGATACTTGTACATGGTTGCTCCAATAAACAGTCAATCAATGACGTTCTTTTAGCCGGTAAGCCATGCCGATTTTGAGTCACTCACCCAAACCGGCATGATTTTATTGCGCTAAAATAAGTCGATATAAACGCGTTACTCGCTTGCTAGTTCATCATAGCGGAAGCTGTAATTGCCTGAGGTTCCCGCTTCATCGTAATAGCTGGTGATCTGCATTTTGAACGTGGCGTCGCTGGTTTTGATTAAATACACGCCGTATTGCGACCAAAGCAAATGGCCACCGTTTAGGTTGTACTGGTACCAAGAGTTCGCATCAAACGCCAATTCTTGGGTAACGTCTGAGGTAAAGCCATAAAACTGTGCGGCTTCGCTGTCTATTGCATCATACGCATTGGCGTCATCAACCAAGGCTGTAGCATCTTCAGCGATATGGATATCAAATTCGGCCCCGGTAATATCATCAACGGTTGTGCACGCCAACGTGATATCCCAAGCGTCCGTGGCTGACATCACTGCGCCTAAGCCAAAATCAACGTATATATCATCTGTGCAATCAGCGGTGTTGATGGTCAGGGCTGATTCTGCTCCAAACTCTGTGTCTCCTGCTAGGGTGTCTTGCATCGCTACCCCAAACGTAATGCTCGATAGCGTACGCCCCTGTGTGGTTAAATCCGTGACCCGAAATTTAGTGTAAGCGTCATCTGAATCAACGATAAAATAACGGTCGTCGTTGGCGGTTACCACGTGAGTTGTCATATCGTAATCATAGAACTTGTCACCAATCACACTTTCTTCGCTGTCACCGACAAAACTTGCTTCCTCGGGAATGTCCGTCGCACTGATGGCAAGATAATCATCTAGCTCTGAGTCTGCATCGGCATTCAAAAAGCTATCGACGACCGCTGCACCCGTTTCATCATAAAAATCACTGTTAACATCAGTGAAAAATGCGCCCACACTGTTATCACTATGGGTATTCAAGTACACCTTTGTGCGCTGAAATGCGATATCCCAGACGCTATTTTCAGCCGCTTCTTCAGCAGTTAACTCAAGCGCCGCTCCTGTGTCTAAATCAAAATACACACGTGTTGGCTCTGACGTAGTACCTGTGCTGAACGGCCCGACTATAGCGCCCTCTTCCACTACCGGCGTGGTGGGCTCAGTAGGAGACGGCTCTACACTGTCGCTGCTTGAGCTTGAACCACCGCAGGCGGTCAGTAACATTACGGCACTCAAACTAGCGAGATAACTGATTTTCATGGATTTTTCCTTTTCTTTAGTGTGTTTTAATAGAATTGATAGCTAACGCCGACGAATACTCGCTGGCTGGAAAGCGGCCGCACATCGAGTAAACCTTGAGCGATAGCGTCACTGTCTTGATGCTCATCGAAGAGATTGTCGATACCAGCGTTCCACTGCCATTGATCGTTTATGTGCTGATTTACGCTTACATTTACGCTGAGCCAATTGTCTTTCTTCACCCCTGTTTGGGTACTACTGGGGTGCTCTTTGGCTTCATACACAACGTAAGCTAAGGCGTTAATATCAAAGGGAAGCTGCCAATTTAGATTGGACTTGATTTGATGAGTAGGACGATCCGCTAAGTAGTTATCGTCGCCATCTGTGGCGTGCAAGTAACTGTAGCTCAGCTGATAATCCACTTTTTTCCAGCTAAGTTTGAGCGACAGATCCGCACCTTTCATATAGGTTTGGTCGACATTTTCATAGCGAGAAATCAGCAGCCCGGTTTGCGCAGATGCCTCAACATCGGTCACCGTGTTAATGAAGTCTTGCGCTTTAGCGTAGTGAATATTCGCCCGCAACGATAAACGGGGATAGGCGTTTGGCGTATTGTTTGCACCAAACAATCGCGTAACACTGCCATGGTAACTAAGCTCAACGTTGCCACTTAGCGCGGTCTCTGGGTCAAGTTCATCATTGCCCAGCACCATATAACCTAAGTTACTGTGATCGAATACATAAAAGCGCTCTTTTAAGGTCGGCACTCGATAACTTTGCCCCGCACCCACCCGTAATTGCCACAGGTCGTTTTTATCATTGTTGAGTGTAAACAAACCGTTCAACCGTGCGGCAGAATGTACCCCAAAGTCACTGTCATTCTGAACACGAACGCCCGCCACCAATTCGTGATCGCCATACAACCAACTGGCCTGAGTATACGCTTCAACGCTATCGCGACTTTGGTCGTCCACCTCAATTGTTCCAGACACATCTGGGCTACTGCCCAGCTTTATTTGGTACAACTCATCCCAATGAAGAATCAGGCCCGAAACAAGCGCAGTGCTACCCAATTGCCATTGGTATTGGCTGTCTATTTCTGCCAACGTAATTTCAGCATCCCGTAAACCATTTGAATCGCCACTGGTTTCATCGTGCTGTAAATAGCGCCCATTCACTTTCCATACTTGGCTTTTACTGACGTTAACATCGTATTGCCACTGCTCGACGTCAGATACATAACTGATGTCTCCGGCTTGACCAGGAATAGCGTAGCGAAGTTTAATTTTTTCATCGCTGAAATAGCGTGTCTTCAACGCCAAGTGAATATCACTGAAGTCTTTAGCTAGGCCCAGATTAACAAAAGACTTATCTGTGCTCGGGGCGCTTTGTGCGAACGTGTTTTCATCATAGTCAAAGCCCGGATCGTCAATTTTTTGCGCGCTAACACTTCCCTGCCAGCCCATAATATTTTGCTTAATGTCTAACTGGTACAAGCCTGCCACATCACTAGAATCAATCGCGTTTTGGGCATAACTGCTGGCTTGATACCTAAATTTCCCGCTGTTTTGACTTTGCTTACGCGTGATGACATTAATTACACCGCCCATGGCCGAGCTGCCATAAAGAACAGACGCCGCGCCGCGCAACACTTCGATTCGCTCAATGTTTAATACACTGATTTGATCTAAATCTACTGATGAGCCAGTGGGCGATATAAGCGGTTGGCTGTCTAGGAGTACCAGTACATGATCCCCATCAAAGCCCTGCATTTGCACTGTGTAACCGTCTTTCTCATTGCGCTTAGTAACCACGCCAGGAATGAAGTTCAGTGCACTTGCTAACGTACCGTGACTGACTTGCTGTAATTGGGCGCCGCTGATCACATCAATAGACACTGGGCTTTGAGACTGAGCGAGTTCGGTGCGCGTTCCTGTCACGACCATTCGTTCTAATGGGGCGTTGTCTACGGGATTATTGCCATTTTTGTGGTCAACTAGCGACTGAGCGTAAGCGCTGGTATTGAACAATATCAGGCAAGGTATAATGGGTTTTAGTTTCACTTGAATATCTACTGCAAATAGTAATCGTTATCATTTGCATTTTAATTTGTCACAGTAATATCCTCCTGGTCAAGAAAAATGTGAAATTTTTGATCATGGTGCAAGTCACTATGATGTCTTAAGAAATAAACTAACGAGTAGATATACTCCCATTTCAATTGCCACAAAACTGCGATAAAAGTGCGATAAAAGTGCGATAAAAGTGCGATAAAAGTGCGATAAAAGTAAATCTACTCCCCTGTTCACAGCAAGAAATGCAAGGCAGCTATTGCTCTTGACAATTAACCTGACAATGGGCCACGCAAGTGCCATCAGCGCTGTATTTATGATAAGCATTTAGCCGTCCTGAATAGGTATTTAATGCTGCGTTATAGCCGTAAAAATGGCAGAATAGGCGGCTTACATTTTTACTATTTTGTTTAATAAATCAGGTTGTATCATTTGAAATATTCACAGCGTGCGCAGGCTATCTCACCTTTTTTTGCAATGGCGTTTGGGGCAAAGGCGGCGGCGTTAGAAGCCCAAGGGCACCACGTGATAAAGTTCAATATTGGTGAGCCTGATTTTGGTGCGCCGCCTGATGTATTGCTCGCGATGCAAAGCTTAGCCACCACTACCTCGCTACCCTACACATCTGCTTTAGGCTTGCCAGAGCTACGCGCAGCCATCGCTGGCTTTTATAAAACGGCGCACAATGTCGATATAGACCCTGCTCGCGTGGTTGTCACTGCTGGGGCGTCAGCCGCGCTATTGCTGTTATCTGCCGCCTTCGTGGATGGCGGTGATAACGTGATCATGGGGGACCCTTCTTACCCCTGTAATCGACAATTTATAAAAAGTTTTGGCGGCAATGTTCAATTAGTGCCTACCACAGCCGATTCACGCTTTCAGTTGAATATGCACTTGCTTGAAAAACACTGGCACAGCGGTACGCGCGGTTTGATGTTAGCCACTCCGTCTAACCCAACGGGTACTGCGGTTTCCCCCGATGAATTACAAGCTATGTGTGAGTTTGCCAAAAACCGCGGGGCGTGGCGCATCATTGATGAAATTTACCTTAATTTGCATCACGGTGAGCCTGATTATAAGCCGGTTACCGCCCTTTCATTTGATGATGAGGCGCTTGTTATCAATAGCTTCTCGAAGTATTTCGGTATGACCGGATGGCGGTTAGGTTGGTGCGTAGTACCAAAACGAGCTGTATCAGTAATGGAGCGCATGGCGCAAAACTATTACATTTGCCCGTCAACCTTAGCGCAAAAGGCTGCGCTTGAATGCTTTACACCCGCTTCTATTGCCGTGTGTGAGTCACGCAGAGCGATGCTCAAATCACGTAAAGAACTGATAATCGCTGGGCTAGCGCAATGCGGCTTACACGTACCTGTGCAACCAGACGGTGCCTTTTACGTGTACATTGATGTGCGTCCAACAGGACTCAGTGCCATGGACTTTTGCGAACGAGCATTACAAGAAGCCCACGTAGCCTTAACTCCGGGTAATGATTTTGGCGAACACCAAGGCGATCACTATGTGCGTTTATCTTTCGCTTCAGCAGAAAGTGAGTTAACCGAGGGCCTACAAAGGTTAGAACGCTTTATGAAAAGTTTGAAAAGCGCATAACACCTATTGTGAAACTGACAAAAAATACATAGTAGAAGTGTGATTACCAAGAAAAACTGACAGCATAGTTAGCAAGTGCCATTTTATGTAACCACACGATGACAATTTAAACATTAGGTAAAACGCTACCACAAGCCCTTCGTATCTGCCCAGCGCACCGCAGCAGCAAACCAACCTACAGCTAGTAAATACGCACCAAACCAAAGCACAGCTTGCATGCTAATTGGCTCTCCCCAACCACCATAAAGAAAAAATGCAAGGCCACATAACAAAAGCAATGCAATACTTAGAATTGTCTCCGTTCGTTCTTTAAACCCCAATAAGCCGACTGAAACCCACAGCGGAACGCTTTGCCAATCTTCAGATTTTTTGTCTATCATTTTTACCCTCTTTGTTAATTCGGAAATATCTATTTCAAATACAGAAGCTAGAGATTTAAGCGTTTCTTTACTTGCTGCGTTACCTGCTTCAACTCTTTGAATAGTTCTTAAACTAAGTCCTGCCATATTGGCTAATTGCTCTTGGGACCAGTGTTTCTTTTCTCTTAATTTTTTAACAATCATCATATCTTCACCTCTGTCGAATTATTTTTAATAAAAAAGGCTACTGTCGGTGACGACTTTTATGCGTCTTTGTTGTGACACCAAGAAATAATTGGGCTTTTTCAATTTCGTTGCATGTGTATTAAAGGAAACGGATTCCCTTGCCCATCCAGTTCAGAGCGGCCAACCTTTTCAAAACCAACTTTTTCATAGAATTTAATTGCATTTGGATTCTGCTCGTTCACATCTACTTTTGAAGCATTTAACTCATCAAAAGCATAGGTTACAAGGTTGTACCCGATACCAGAGCCGAAATGCTCTGGCTTAATGAATAACATCTCAATATTTGATTCTGCGACACCGATAAACCCAAGAATTTCTTCCTCTTTCTTAATACAACGAAGTTCAACTGCATCGAAGTAGTGTTTTAAAATTTGAGGCTTAAGTTGCAGAATGTTCTCTTCCGGTAAAAAATCATGTGTCGCCCGCACGGCAGCTTCCCAGATTTCAATTAGCTCTAGATAGTTCTCTTTAGTAATTCCTACAACGTTCATGAAATTCACCTCTCAGTTCATATACAGTTTTTACATTCGAATTCTACAGGGCTCTAAACCAAATGAAATTAGCTTTCCATGCTTTCCTCACGAAGTGCAATTATCGCTTGATAAGATTCACTCATAAACCATCCTCTTGCGCTTTTCTTATCAGGGAATTCAACTATGGTTTTTGTCTACTGCGTCGCCAAACCCAGTAGGCAATTACTGCAATAACAATAAAGAGTGTTCCAAGAATAATGTCCTGTATCACCCCGCCTATTCTATTAGTGACTAAATAAATATCAGGCTTTCCGGTTTGCCACAAAGTCCATTGTGTTGCCATATCCGACGCGAAAGCTTCTTCATTGCCGGTCTGAAACATAATGAATCCGTCTCCCGTTTCGGGATCGAATCGTACTGTTGAATTGAGATAAGGAGATTTGCCACCATGACCAATGATAAAACCCGTATCAGAAGGTGCGAACAACATGACCCCAGCTCCCCAGATTGCCTGTCCACTTACGAATGCTTCGGGTTGTTGCATTTGCATTAGACTATTTTTGCTAAGTAAAGGCGTGGTTCTAATATCACTAAACTGAAGTACAACGTTTGCAGTCATTAGTTTGTGCATATCCGTTAAATTCGTATATAAACCCGTTGCGGCCAAGGAAGTGTAATTGGGGTATTCCCGAACTTGTTGGCCTTCACCATAATATTCAGTGAGTAGTGGGTCATTGCGGTCAACTTGAAAGTAGGTATTTTTTAATCCTAAAGGTTCAAACAGCAAGCCGTGCATGGCTTCTTGAAAACCCGTTTGTGTGACATCTTCAATAATCAATTGTATGAGGTTGTAGCTACCACCTGAATAATCCCATGATTCTCCAGGTGGTTGTGTGACAACAACCCGCCCACTCACTCCAGGGTCGGCGTCAGCGGCTTTGGTTAAGTGCTCGGTAAGCGGCTGTATAGGTTTGCCCGGTGCAAAACCGTCATGCCCAAGACCATCTTCTATTCCTGCGGTATGGCTTAACAACAAACGCAATGTCACCTGTTCATTATCGAACTTGCTTTGTGGAAGTTGCCAGCGTTTGAGGTATTGGGAAACAGGTGTATCTAAATCGAGTACCCCTTGTTCAACCAAACGCATTACTGCCATAGCAGTCACCCATTTACTTACCGAGGCGACACCAAATACCGACTGTTCATCGACGGGTTTACCAGTAGATACGAAATGTGTATCAACTATTTCACCACGCTCTATCAGGGCATAAGCAGCATTGCCCCTGAAATTATCGTTTACTTCCGACTTCAAGTATTTTGCAAAAGCAACTGTGTTTTCTGTTTCCGCCCATGGTTCCAAAAGCCATCCTTCCATTAAAGCGAAGAATCTTAAACCTCCCCACATTCCAGAGAGTATGATTACTACCAGTACAGAAAGGACAATTTTTTTCATAATTAAACGCACGTTAGAATACTTAAACCAAGTATATTTAGTGCGTAAAATCAATATTGATTAGGTGTTTGGATTACATTGCAGATCGTACAATTTGACAGAATTAGAGACTTGAATATTCAACTGCCGCAAAGTTTTTGCCCATATATGATATACATTATTCACCTGCGAATTTCCGGACCGTCAGTATATGGTCCCAGTGCAAATTTCTTACGTTTACTGCTCAACTGAAGAGGTCTGATAAGCCTTTCTGATTTCATTAGGGCTTTGACCAATAACCTTTTTAAACGCCCGTGAAAATGCGGCTTCAGATTGGTAACCAATATCCAGCGCTATCGCTAGCATAGAGTCTTTCGACAGTTGTAGTTTTGAATAAGCTAATGACATTCTCCATTCAGTCAGATACTCCATCGGTGTATTACCGACTAACCTTTTGAACTGCTGCGCAAAGCTTGTTCTCGACATCCCCACGTTTTGCGCTAGCTCCTCCAAAGACCAATGATGGTCTGGAGTATCATGAATAAGCTTTAACGCATTTCCTATGCGGTTATCCTCTAGTGCGCCCAGCCACCCTATTTTCTCGTCGCTGAGCTCCAACAGATGCTGGCGCATGGCGGTAATAACTAAAATATCAGCCAGACGCGCAATAACCGCTTCCGCACCTATGCCAATCGTGCTCGTTTCGGCATCAAGCAAACTACTAATGTTGTCGACCATATTGATTGGCGCATTGCTATCTTGATTAATAAGAATATAAGAGGGAAGGATCCCCAGCAGCTTAATTGCAAGTGGATGTTGAAAAAGTAATACGCCGCAAACCATTGCGGTTTGTGTGCCGCTACCACCAAACTGCAGAGTTTCGTAACGTTCCGTTACCGCTTTTATCGGTAACTCATCTAATGGTGTAAAAAACTTACAGCTGCCGTCACTTAACGTATGCCCTTCCCCCTTGGGGAAAAGAATAAAGTCGCCAGTGTTGAGTTGTAATTCGGTTTTACCAATACTAAACACTGCGCTGCCATCTACAACAATGTGAAACATCATGCAGTTGTTCATGGGCGGCATATCCAATGCCCATGGCATACTTAGTCGGGATTGAGTGAAAAAGGCACTTTCCATGCGCAGACTATCGAGCAACTTACCAATGGGCTCATCCTTAATTGGTACATTTATTCGGTTCTTATAATCAAAGTTCATAGGTGTAGTTACCCAATTTTACTTGTCAAAATAGACCTTAAAAAGAATAGCATTAATCACTAGCCTCAAAAAAGCTTGCTGCGCATTCGAGGCTCTTTAAATTGCTCCGAGCCTCGCCCTTAAAGCGTCTGCTTCATTCACAAATTTTCTATCCTCAAGAAAATTGCTTAGAGATGAGAGGCAACTAAAGGTAAAAAAGGGTAAGCCAACTAAGTGACTATATTTTTCAAATAAACTCACATTACAACTGTTCACACCGATTACACATATCATCTCACACTGATATCTAAGGCTGCATGTTAACGATTTTAAAAGAAAACGATAAGCATCAGGGGTGGCCAATGTATAAAAATCTCTAAAAAACTCTACTCTAACCCAGGGCTTTCTTGGCGCATTGTTAATGATCGAAGTGCAAATTTTTTCTGAAAACATTTGTGCGCCAGCGCCATTAATGGGCCCCAACGGCGCACTTATCAAAACATTGTCGAACCATTCCACATTGATTTCACCATGCGCAATATCAATCATGATAATCTCCCCCCACTCATTGGACTAAAAGTATCCTCACAACACACAACTATTAAATTGATAGCAACAAGCCTGACAAAACTGCGCACCCCGTTCTAAAATGATTCCAAAATACCCACTTATCGAGATAGGTTTGCCAGAACCTAGAAAGTTCTTCAGGCCGCGCATCTTTCAACGCTTCGTTCAGGGGAATATTGAAAAATACTGTTACTAACGTTGTTCCAATAAAAAAAACAAAACCGGCTAAAGATTGAAAGCCTGAGTGGAAGATACAGAAATAAAGTCCAGCAAGGCCCGATAGACTAAAGCACGTTAGAAAAAGTGGGTTAAGGATCTGATTATTAAGTTTTATCATAGTAGTTGCCCCGTGGCAGCTCTGCGATAAAACGTGCATAACGGTATTGCTGAAAGTAAAATAAAGCCCCACCATGATAATCATCGATAGTTGGAGCATTGCTTCAACCATCGCTAATACGGTTATCTCACTCATTGTGAGCCACCGCTAAAGGCCTGCAGATTATCAACAACAAATTCTGTGAATCGCTTTGCTGGCCTGCCTAATGCCTGCTCTACTCCATCGACAATGTACTCATTTCTTCCGTCAAGAACTTCGGTAAATAAATAAGTCAGCATCTCTATCGTTTGTGAGTCAACACCGTCACTTTGCATTTGGCTTACAAACTCATTTTGCGAAATTTGCCTAAAATTGACCGAACGATGGAGCACTTGTGTGAATATATCTGCTAATTGCTTAAAACTAAGTAGCTCAGGTCCCGTGACCTCATATAACTTTCCGTTATGTTTGCTATTTAGTAAAGAAGCAACAACCACATCGCAGATATCAGCAACATCAATAAATGGTTCAGTAACTGCACCTACGGGCAATGCGATAGTGCCCGCATCAATAAAGTCACGGAACATGCCCTCACTAAAATTTTGATTAAACCAACTCGCTCTTACTACTGTCCAACTTAACCCTGATGTTTGCACTAACTCCTCACAAACTTTAGCAGCAGGTTCTCCACGTCCAGATAGCAGTGTGATGTGCTTTACGCCTTTGATTTTTGCCAAAGCACAAAATTTCGCTATATCCCCAGGAGCCTCAGATATTGCAAGGTCTGGATAATAGGTTAAGTAAACTGCATCAATGTCTACAAGTGATGCCCCCCATGTTTCATGAGACCTCCAGTCAAAGTAAACTTCGCCGTGGCGACTCGCTCCTTTAACATTTAAACCTTGTCCCGCTAACTTGTTGTATACACGCGCACCCGTTTTACCCGTAGCACCAATGATTAAATACTTACTTGTGTTTTGTTGCATTATGCCTTCTCCCTTAGTAATTAAGATAAAAGCACTATAGCCAAGTATGTGAAGTTGAAATTTACTCTGCGTATGGTTTTTAATGCACATCGTTCAATGTGTCTTTAGGGCAGACTTATAATCAATAGATACGGGGAGTTACTTCCCCGTATCCTAAAAATGCTTATAAGTTTGTTTTATTGAATATTGCTTTTGGGTTAGCAACATAATGATTGATCCAAGGTCCGAGAAGAAGACTGGTCGGCAACGCTATCACGATACTTTCCCCCCAAGCTCGCAACCATGCCCAAAATAATTCAAGCAATGCATTCACATCTGGTACTCCAATATTCGTACATGTCCAATATAACGATAAAACCCCAGACATTGTGAACGCCATTATTGTTGTCCTAAGCAAGGATTGACGGCTGTTTGCAATATTGTCCTTTGACATGGCTCTTCTCCCTCTTAACATAAGAAACACACCGTTTTCGCTAGTTTATGCTGCCGAACAACCCCGCTTGTTCTTTAGCGATAACCGCATTCATTGTTTCATTATCGGAGGCAACTAGTGGCCCCTGCTGCACAAAGCTTTCATTCAATGGCTCGGCTGAGACAATAACAAAATGCGCAGCGTGTGAAGATTGATTCGTTAAATTGAAAACACTGTCGCTATCTGTATTTTCTATTGCTAACGACTCTCCCTTTTGTAGCGTCAATTGAGACTCCCCCGCATGCAAGTTAATCTCACCTGAAACAGCGTAGACCCAAGCATTGAATCCGGCTTGCAACTGAAACCTAAACTCACTAGCGGTGTTTAGCCTGCCATCTAAGATATTCATCGGTGTAGAGGGCGACTGCGCGCTGGTCTCATCTAGGTAATCACCAAGGACAAGTCTTACTCTGCTTCCATCCCGTTCAATGATTGGCATATCACTGGCTTTAACATGAAGGGTATTGGGCATAGCGTTTTTGTCATAATTAGGAATATTGACGAACATTTGCAACCCATGAATTTTCGCCCCTGAGCGCGGGCGTTCATCATGAACAGCCCCAGAAGCTGCTTTTAGCCAATAAAGGTCACCGGGCTCTAAATCAAAATCATTCCCTATTGAATCTGTGTTGTGAAATTTCCCTACGCTATCTTCAAACAAAATAGACACGGCGGACAATCCTGCATGCGGGTGGGCTCCAAAAGTGGGTGCTGTCATTACGTAATGATCCACCATTATTAAAGGATCAAAACCACTAGCAAAACTCTTGTGTCGAAAAGACAGGGCGTCAAACCCGTCTGCAACACTAAAGGGAGCCCCAGCGATTACCGGACTCATACTAATTTTAGGTTTTTGTGCATTGCTTTCTGCGCGTACTAAGCTCATTTAATCGCTCCTCTATCTAAGCCATGCCACAACCATAGGACGCTAATTAGCTTAAGAAAATAGTCAAAAATAGAATTAATTGTTCTATTATTGAAACAATAAAGACAGCAAGGTGCTTAATCTAATGGATATGAATGACTATTACTACTTTGTGAAAGTGGTGGAAAACAAAGGTTTTACCCATGCTGCGGAAATGATTAACTCACCAAAGTCCAAAATAAGCAGGCACATAAAAAAGCTAGAAGAACGACTGGATATGAGGTTAATCCAAAGAACCACAAGGCACTTTGTGGTCACTGAAGCTGGCTGGGAATTTTATCGGCATGCAAAAAAAGTCGTTAACGAAGTAGAGCTAGCTGAAAACATTGTGAAAAAACGCCGGGGCACCTTATCTGGTAAAGTCAATATCAGCTGCTCTTTTGGGGTTTCTAATTATTTAATGCCTAGCCTAATAAGCGCCTTTCTAAAACAATACCCAGATGTAGAAATAAGACAACAAGTATCCAATGACTATGTTGATATCATTTCTAAAGGATTGGACATGGTCATTAGAGGTCATGAAAAGAATCTCCCTGATTCATCATTAATACAAAAGCATCTTGCTCAAGTCGAATGGTGCTTGTTTGCTAGTCCCGCTTTTCTGACACAGACTATGCCAATTTTAGCTCCTAACGACCTTCAAGGTATTAAAGCCCTTGGTTTTGGCTGGAAGAACGACTCATGGGCTTGGAGCTTAACAAGGTACGATGGCGAAAAGGCCGAAGTCCCCCATTCGCCTATATTCAGTTCAGACGACATGAGTGCTTTAAAAACAGCTTGTATTGATGGACTGGGAGTTGTTTCGTTACCTGGATATGTTTGCAAAAAAGAAGTCGACGATGGTCAATTAGTAAGGGTGTTACCTCAGTGGCACAGCCGTTCTGCCGCCCTTTCCATCATTATACCTTCTCGCAAAGGAGTGCTAGCAGAGGTCAGAACATTTATCGATTTTTTGCAAATAAATGCACAAGAGATAGTGAATTTTTCATTTTAGGCTGTGCTATCCAACAGCGTCTTGGATGAAGGGCTTTACACTTCACTGGTGGGTATCAAATGCCTAGTTTGCCCAAGAGCAGAGCAAATATCGGACTGAATAGAAAACGAGCTTACAAATTGTAACGTTAGGCATTTTTTAAGAGATTTATAGAGATACCCCTGATTATAATGGTCAATTTTCAAGGCTAAACGACACTTTATTAATATCTCACTTTCATCAGGTAGGTTAGTTATGTCGTCACCTTCAGTGAGGCTCACCCTGCTGGCGAGTATGGTCTATGCGGATTTGAGCCATAATCGCACAAAAAATGGGAAAACAACGGAAAAATCAAACCACACTAGCTTTAAAAAAATGTATTCGGCCCGCGAAAAAACAAACAATCTCAACCGAGCGTTTTCACACCCTTTGTAGAAACCCTTGGGAGAGTTGAGCACCCCATTAAAGCAGACACTAGTGAAAATGAGATCAGTTTAAATACATTCATAAATTACCTTTTGTGTATAACACTTATTATCGACAATTCCGTATATACAACGTCTCGAATTGATTTTCAGTCCCGTCAGTCACAGCGATTATCTTATGATTTCATTGAATATTTCATAAAATCGCTCACTCAAAAAGGCACTGCGCCGCAAAAAGCAAAAGACGAGCATAACGCGACTTTTATGCTTCCTATTAAATGCTATGTGAAAAATATTTGCCACAGTAAATTTAAGGCGTTTGTCATAAAGCTAAGTTTCTTACATAAACTTACCTAGACATTGTCGCCAAATTTAGCGTCTATCTAGCGGGCCGCCCTTGCCTAACAGTTCCTTTATTAAGCGTTCGTTTAAGTGCTCGCTCCAGAGCCCGTTGATTGGCGAATAGAACCCCTTTTATCCTTGGGAACAGATTAAATCCATTCTTACTTAAAGGTTGGTGTGTTCGTGAGAGATTCGATTACTCCGCGAGCTGTGGTATAAGACTATTTCTAGGTTTTGATCCAGCTATCATTAGCAATATTCGAGTTAAGTAGATGCACATTTTAAATTTTGAAGCCTTTTTATTGGCAATTACCTTGTTAACCCTTACACCGGGTATTGATACCGTGCTGGTGATCAAAAATGCTAGCCGCTCTGGTGGACGTGATGGTGTCGTCACCAGTTTAGGGATTTGTCTTGGTTTATTTGTGCACGCGACGTTTTCAGCTGTGGGAATATCCGCTATTTTACTGCAATCGGCAGAGCTCTTTATGGCGGTAAAATGGGTTGGCGCAGGTTATTTAATCTGGTTGGGGGTTAGCGCTTTAAAAGCCGCGTTTAAAGGTGATGCCAGCGTTGCTATTAATGCAACCGGTCTAAAAATGTCAAACCTGACTCGCTCGTTAAAAGAGGGTTTTTTATCTAACGTGCTGAATCCTAAAACCGCTGTGTTTTATTTAGCCTTTTTACCGCAATTTATTGACCCACAACACTCCCCTTTCGCACAAGCGATGAGCATGGCAGCCATTCATTTTATCATTGCCATGGTCTGGCAATGTGGTCTTGCTGGCGCGGTGAGCTCGGCGAAACGCTTTTTCGCTAGCAGCACAGCCATGCGCTGGATGGAAGGCGTTTCGGGCAGTGTGTTGGTCTTTTTGGGGTCAAAACTTCTTCTTGACGATGACCCGGCAAAAGCCAATTAACCCCCGCCGGTGGCGATATAAATCCACTCAGTCTCAGCCAGTTTAATGCAAAGGTTTTTTGATGTTCCGCTTTAGTTTTGCCAGTTTATTTTTATTCATTTTTACCCTGCACACTCATGCGAAATCGCCATCAAAGATGGAAACGCTGGCCATGGAATACGCGCAAGTTGTAGGGCAAATTGAGTTAGTTAACGTAGCCTTAGATGAAATGAAAACGCGTTGTGAAACACAAATAACACAAGACGCGAAATTTTTGCCAGAAGTTGATTACCTGTTGCGTAAAAACATGGATTACGGCTTCAGCGAATTTGTTGACTGGATGGAAGGAGCTGCCGAGACTCAGACACTCGCCACGCAAATGGTTAATCAAGTACTCGAGGATCATGGTGGCTGTGACGCTACGGCATTAAGCCACTGGTTTAATTACCTAACGGAGTCGAACACGCAAAACTTGACCTTTTTACAGCAAAATCAACTGCTATTTGGCTTGCCTAAAGTGACTCGCAGCGAACACGACATACGCCAAGCGTTCAAAAGAAAAATCAATGACTACAAAACTTTGCCCTACCAAGAGATCCGCGACTTAGCGTCGGCATTAGATCACGGCAGCTACCGGTATTCATTACTTAGCTTGTCTCAGTCTATTCGTAAAGACAGTGCTACAGCGCAAACAATGTGGCAATTCGCTATCGATGAGTTTAATCAACCTGAGGCCTATTACGCCTTAGGTAAATCCTTAAAAATGGATGAAAAGGCAAGAGCATTAAATGCGTTTGAGCAATCAGCCCAAATGGGATACCACCGGGCTGGCACATGGCTTGGTACCTATTATGCGTGTCATCAGGATATGAAACATGCTGCGTATTGGCTCGATAAAGCCAAAGAACACGGCGCTGATCCCGATTACATTGACGATATTTACGCAGAAATTCACGAGCTAGGCATGCCAACCAATTGCGTCAATGGCTGGGTGTATTAGGGCATATTGTTGACCTACCATTGTGAGCGAATTTACACCGGCAATGAGGTTTTCTTCACCGGTGATTTAAGCACAAACGAAGAGTGCACACCGCTGACCCCGTCAATACGAGTGAGTTTATCCAGCAAGAATTGCTGAAAATCATCCATGTCTTTAACAATGACCTTAAGCACATAATCTGCGGCTTGGCCAGTGATCAAATGACATTCCAGTACCTCGCTAAATTCCATAACACTTTGTTCAAACGTAGCGAAGCGTTCTGGGGTGTGCTTATCCATAATAATCTGAATAAAAGACAGCAAGTTTAGGCCCAATTTACGCGCGTTTACCAACGCCACGTAGCCATCAATCAAGCCACTTTCTTCTAATTGCCGTACCCGACGTAAACAGGGTGAAGGTGATAAATTAATCGCATCGGCCAACTCCTGGTTCGATACCCTTCCCCGCTGCTGAATTATTTCAAGAATATGACGATCGTATTTATCAAGTTCCACAGTTACATTCCTTTAGCGCGCTAAAGTTTAATAAAATCAGTTATTGAGCAATATTATTGCGTAAAGAAAATATAATACACCTATTTTAGCAATTATCTGCGCCTCGCTCTGGGTTAGGCTTATATACCTTGTTTATCTTGTTAGCCGGAGTTCCAAAATGATCAGTCAACCACATACTAAATATCAACGCTTTGAAGGGGTTAGCTTGCCGGATCGCCATTGGCCGAATAATCATATAACCCAAGCGCCTATTTGGATGAGCACTGATCTTCGTGATGGCAACCAAGCATTGATCGACCCAATGTCGATTGAAACAAAGCTACGCTTTTTCAAAGAGTTGGTGGCTATTGGCTTTAAGCAAATTGAAGTGGGTTTCCCCTCAGCGTCAGATATTGATTTCAACTTTGTGCGCTTGTTGATTGAAGAAAATCACATTCCGGACGATGTGACCATTGAAGTGTTGGTGCAAGCCCGCTTCGATTTAATCGAGAGAACAGTGGACAGTTTACGCGGCGCGAAGCAAGCCATATTGCACATGTACAACCCAGTCGCCCCTGCCTTTCGCGATATTGTGTATAAAACCGATAAAGCCGGTGTTAAACACATTGCCACCCAAGGCACGGCCTGGGTAAAAGAGTTAACGGCCCAAGCACCAGAAGTAAACTGGACCTATCAGTACTCGCCTGAAGTATTCTCAAGTACAGAAATAGACTTCGCCAAAGAGGTGTGTGATGCAGTGGTAGAGGTGTGGCAACCGAGCGCTGATAACAAAATCATCATTAATTTACCTGCCACCGTCGAAATGAATACGCCGAATACCTACGCTGATCAAATTGAATGGATGCACCGTCACCTTAACCGCCGAGAACACATTGTATTGAGTGTGCATCCCCACAATGACCGTGGCACAGCGGTGGCCGCAGCAGAGCTTGCCGTGATGGCCGGAGCCGACCGAGTGGAAGGATGTTTATTTGGTAATGGTGAACGTACCGGTAATGTTGATTTAGTCACACTTGCGATTAATTTATACACCCAAGGGGTAGCCCCTGAGCTCGACTTTTCGAATATCGACAGAATTCGTAACTTAGTCGAAGAGTGTAATCAGTTGCCTGTGCACCCTCGTCACCCCTACGCAGGGGAATTGGTATTTACCGCGTTTTCGGGCTCCCACCAAGATGCGATTAAAAAAGGCTTGGCGGTACAAAAATCAGATGGGCTATGGCAAGTTCCTTACTTACCGATTGATCCGGCCGATTTAGGCCGTAGCTATGACGCAGTTGTCAGGGTAAACAGTCAATCTGGTAAAGGTGGCGTGAGCTTCTTACTTGAGCGCGAAGGCGGTTTACAGTTACCGCGAAAACTTCAAATTGAATTCAGTAAAATCGTTCAACAACACAATGATACCAGCGGCAAGGAAATGAGCGGTTCAGGTATTGTATCGTTATTTGAGTCGACTTATTTGATCCAACCCGATTGGATTGAATTTAAGCAGTGCCAAATTAAATCGGTAGAAGACAACCAGCAACAAATTGATATTCAACTGAGCATCAACAACACTGAGGTCAATATTAGCGGTGTGGGTAATGGCCCAATTGACGCTGCATCACATGCCGTTAGTCAATTTATTCAAACCCCACTTGAGATTGTCGACTATCACGAACACGCTATCGGTGAGGGCTCTGGGGTGACGGCTGTGTGTTATTTAGAACTAAGAACTGATGACACGAGCACACGTTTTGGCGTAGCAAAAGATAGCAACATTATGACTGCGGCAGTCAAAGCCCTACTCAGTGGTATCAATAGAAGCGAGCATCGCACGCGTATTCAAGCTGTCATAAATTTGGCTGACGCAACAACGAAAGAGCAGGAGCAAGATCAAGAGCGCAGCCCAGCCTAGCGCCATAGCGGAAACCGAATAAATATGCCCAGTCTTTGCACTTGCTCGCTGGGCATTTTTATTTTGCACTTATATCTGACTCTGTACCTGCGTTCGCCCACTGCCCCATCTTATCAACTCATAGTGTGATGGCTCTTCTCTAAAAACTCCCTAAGCTTTTTTAGTGTTATTCCCAGCTTCCAGTTAAATCTTCGAGATTATGCCCAGCCAACGCGCATTGGCTCAAGTTGTGCTACATCAGCGCCAAAAGACTGTGCCTTTCGAATACAAATCAATAGAAGCACATCATTTATATCTGGTTAAAATAAGGCGTAGTAATGAGCGAATACTCAAATAATATCGATCGCAGAACGATGCTTAAATCGCTGACTGCAGGGGCGATTTACTCAATAGCAGCACCCAGTATCGTTCAGGCAAAATCATCTATGAGTCCAGTAGACTTTCCTTCAATTTCCGAAGATGTTTCCCCACAATCACTTGCGATAAACGAGTCATTTTGGGCACGGGTTGCACCATTTTATGACACAGCCCAAGGTATCGTTAATCTTGAGCACGGATACTGGGGTAAAATGTCACGCCCCGTGCAAGAAGACTTTGTTGCCAATACCCGTAAGGTCAATACCGAATTATCCTATTACGCCCGTAAACATTACGCAGATGATCAGATCATCAGCTCAAATAACGTCGCAGAGGCACTTGCTGCAAAGAATGAAGAGCTGGTACTGACCCGCAATGCAACAGAGTCCATTCATAACCTAATTCGCCAATATAATGCTTTGGGCCCAAATGACGCGGTTTTGTATACCGACATTGACTACCCAAGCTTTAAAGACACAATGCAGTGGTTAGCAACATCACGCAATATTGAGGCGGTGGAAGTAGTATTGCCAGCCCAAGCAGATCAAAAACAAATACTCGATACCTACATAGAAGCCTTTGATAAGCACCCCCATTTAAAATTGATGCTGTTGACTCACGTGAGTAATCAACACGGTTTGGTTTTGCCTGTGGCAAAAATATCGGCCATCGCGAAATTGCGCGGTATCGATGTTATTTGTGATTGCGCTCAATCATGGGGGTTATTGGACTTTAACATCAATGACTTAAACGTAGATTGGGCTGGGTTTAATCTGCACAAGTGGATAGGCAGCCCAGTGGGTGTGGGGGCGCTGTACATGAAAAATGGCAGCCTTAGCAAAATATCCCCCTACCCCGGAGAAAGCGATCCTGACAATACAAAAGCCAGTGCTAGGGTGCATACGGCCACCGTTAATTTCGCCTCAATACTAACCATCCCGGCTGCAATTGACTTTCACCAGCGCTTAGGGGGCAAAAATAAAGAAGCTCGCCTACGCCACTTGCGTTCCTTATGGGTAAATGAAGCTAGAAAGATGCCGCATATCGAAGTCTTAGGCGCTTTAGACGATGAATCCGCATCAGGTATGGGTGCATTTCGTTTAAAAGGTAAAACAAGCCTGCAAGATGCCCAAGCATTACAGAAACGTTTAGAATACGAATTTGGTGTATTCACTGTTGTTCGGGTGGGCTTAGATAGCGGCTGCTGTATTCGGATAACACCGCAGGTGTTTACTAGCGCCAATGATATGAGTCAATTAGTGCTTGCGCTGAAAAATCTCGCGTAAACTGACTTTCACTATAAAAAAATAAGGAATTCCATGAACAAATTTTTATTAGCCGGTATGTTATCCATCAATCTTGCGATCTCTGGTAGCGCACTGGCAAATGACACACCAGAAGAGCGGATCAAGGCCGCCGGTTTTACACTTCCTGAACCTGTAAAACCGATTGCTAATTATGTGACTTGGCGACGCTCGGGAACCACCTTATATTTGTCAGGGCATGGAGCCTGCGAAGGCAAAAGTGTATTAGGTAAACTCGGTGACACCCTCAATGTTGAACAGGGTTACGAGGCTGCCCAGCGTGTGGGTTTATGCGCATTATCCACCATAAAATCAGCAGTCGGCGACTTATCTCAGGTGAAACAAGTATTGCAAATCAACGGTATGGTGGCAGCGGTGCCGGCCTTTACAGATCACTCGAAGGTCATCAACGGTTTTTCTGATTTATTCGTTACTGCTTTTGGTGATGACGGTAAAGCGGCTCGTGCAGCGGTGGGTATGAGTGGCTTGCCTGGTAATATGTCAGTGGAAGTCAGCGCAGTGATTGAGTTGAAAGACTAGTTACTACCGCATATGTTTGCTTCGTGTTGCATAACAAATATAGCTTTCGCACCGTTACGACGCTCTGAATCAGCAATTGTACGCATGTTTCCTAAACCGACGGGTTTCTTATTTACTTAACGGGACTCGTAAATCTGAAACACACTAAATATTTGATTAGTTAACTCTTACTTATAGAAAAATAATAGACTAAAACTATAGTACGAAATATATAAATTCTAAAATGTTGAACGGATACAAATGACTATTTTAGGGAGCATATTATGAAACATGGAAAGATCATCGAATGTAGTTGCTGTGGTCAAGCGCACAAATTGCCCTTTGGTAAGTTAGGAACTGTTAAATGCAAAACCTGCTCAGCTTCATTTGAAGCAGATACTAGGTCCAAAAATGACTCTCCTAGTATAAATAATGTTATATCAAAACATGAGTTAAAAAAGCTTCTACACCCCACAGAAAAGTCACGATTTCTAATTGCATTATTAATAGCCTTTCCAATAACAATTTCTGCAGTTTCCCTTATATTTGCAACATTCGGTCTCGTACTGATTGGCCTGTCTGTAATTATTTTTACAGTATGGTTTGTTTTGCAAATATCTAAAGCATCTCTGATCGGTAGTTCAGTATTAGTTTCACCACACAATTTCCCTGAGATTCATGAAATTCTTGTCGAAGTAAAAGCAAGACTTGAATATAAGAAAAATGTAGATATCTACATAACGGAAAACGGCAATGTTAATGCGTTTTTGTATAAGTTCTTTCAAACGAAATTCATACTTCTTAACTCAGAAGTTGTACATTCTATGCCCACTAGCGAATGTAGAGAGCAGTTGGTTTGGATACTAGGGAGATTTATTGGCTCCCTAAAGGCGAAACACGCACGATTTCAGTTACTTTCGATAATTATAAAAAGCATTGAAAAAATTAAAATATTTAATCTACTAATTCTCCCGTACGAACGAGCAACACAATACTCAGGTGACCAGATAGGAATGGCCTTGTGCAGTGATCTGCAAAGTGCAATTGTTGCATTTGATAAACTGTTAGTAGGTAACGATATTGCAAAGGATGTTCAAATTAAAGGGTTGTTGGAACAAGCCAACCAATTACATTTTTCGTTTTTTGGTCGGATATCTAAAATTTTATCAACTCATCCGCATATGACTGACCGCTATTTAAATCTAATAGCGTTTGCGCGTTACATGTATCCTGAGGAGTTTCAAAAATACATCGCCCAATTTGATAACGTAACTGTCTCTGAGATGGGCTCACTTTTACCCAAGTATTATCCATTGAATAAGTCAGGCAAGCAGGTGTAATCAGATACTTTAATCAACATGGTATCGCTTCAAGAAGCTATCTCTATGGTAGGCGTAATAAGTGTCTACCTTTTAATTGATAAATTCATTGAATAGCGCCTCTAAGGCCCTGCTCATGTAATTTATTTTTGAGGTGCTTAGCCTTATCACGACGAAGTAACAAGATAAATTCCGTTAAAAACTCACGTAATTTTGTGTGTAGCAAACCTCAGTGACCCACATTTAAAACCCCAAAATAGCCTTTCTCACTCATGCCCATCACAATAAAAAGTATGTTTGATACTCCAAATTGTTATCAAGAACATAGAGATAGATAAAATAAAAAATATTTAGCCTGATGTATTGGTTCGGCTTAAAAACGAATTTCAAATATTTGGTTGAGATCATATTTTGTAGTAAGTATGATGCAATATTGTAAACAATTCACAATAAACATTACTCAGTAGATACAATTTACTTAGCCGAAAATGAATCGTTAGGGCACGTGTCGATAGGTTACGTCATTTACCGAGCTTGCGGTTTTGATCATTAGGGACTCTTATTGCTATGAACATACATAAACCATTCTCCTTAGTCGCCCTTGGCGTTGCGATTTTCGTGCAAAGCGCCTGTACTCATCAAAAGGTTGAAAGACTAACCGATACTAGTCCTGTGGTATTTAAAGACGTATCCGACTCCGTGGGCTTAGTGACACAAGCAAATTGGAAGTACGGCGGGCCTACGGTGGCAGATTTAAATAATGACGGTCATTACGATTTTTTACTCTCCAATCACGACACTACCCCAGTACAACTTTTCATGGGCCAAGCTGATAACCGCTTTAACGAAGTTAAAAATATTTTTGGTAAGGTAGATTTACACGGGATCTCAGCAGGTGATTACGATGCAGACGGTGACAACGATATTCTACTGTCACTGGGTGGCGGAAATGGCTTAAAACCTCAACCTCAACGCTTATTACGCAATGACAATGGCCAATATACAGATGTAACCGAAGAAGCGGGCATATCAAAATTAGGTGCCAGAGGCAGAAGTGTACGCTGGGTCGATTTAGACAATGACGGCGATCTAGATTTCATGCAAGTTAACGCCGCTAAAATGGTCAATGAAACCGCACCACGCAATATTATTTTTGAAAATATCGGTAACGGTAAATTCCGTTATATTAAAAGCCCCGGCTTTGAAGAAGTCGAAGCAGAGCGGGTTCTAATAACCGACTATGACAATGATGATGTGATGGACATGATCACATTTACCAGTTATGACAAAACCTCTATCTGGCACGGCAATGGCGACTTTACCTTTACCAACACCACTGATGCGGTTTTCCCCCAAGGGCATGACGGCTATCCTGGTGCGATTACCATAGCGCAAGCTGACATCGACAATGACGGCGATCTAGATTACTACTTTGCTCGTGGTAAGTTGTATTACACCATTGCCAACAACAGCATCAGCTTCGACAAAGATCACCAAACCTTGGATCTCAGAGACGTCGGCAGTAAAAGCCACGATGGTTTAACCTTATACGCCGACTCGGATCTGGTGCTGAACGACTTCTATCACTTCCCCAGAGCTAAACTACTGGAATTTATGCCAGTGTTTATTGGTGCCAATAAACAGCAAATTACCACACCCCATGCAGATCATACCGTCACCCAAGCACAAGCAAAGGGCTTTCCCACTGAGATAACCGAAACAGGCTGGTACTTAGGCTATCTAGGTGACGACAAATGGCGTCTTGAGTGGATGCTAACTGACGATTTAGCATGGGACGTAAGAGCTTCATTCACTGGCGTTACGGGATACGAAGCAAGCTGGCAACCACAAAATTTAGCCGTACCTGATGTATTGCTGCGCAACGATAATGGCGTGCTGACTGATATTTCACAGCGTATCCCTGATGAGTTAAACAGCAATAATTGGGGAGTCACCACGGGCGATTTCAATAATGACGGCAATGCCGACTTCTTCGTATACCGTTTCGGTGAATTAAAGCGCAGAGTCGCTGATGTTATATTGCTTAATAGCGGCGACGGTCATTTCACCAGTAGCGTGGCACATAACGCCACCACAGAAGTAGGTTTAAAATCTCACGGCGACTCAGGTGTTGCATTTGATTACGACTTAGATGGAAGCATAGATATTTTAAGTGGTGATGACGACAACGGGAAATGGCATTTATACAAAAATGTCACTAACAATACAGATAACAATCACCTACTGTTGAAAATTGGCTACTCGCAAAACGGCGTTGACCCATATGGTGCTAAGGTATGGATAACCTCTCAGGGCCAAACCCAGTACAAGTTGATAGGCTCGAGCAATGCTAACCATTCTCAAAGTCTCTTGAACATAGCGCATTTCGGTTTAGGTGAAGACGACATGATAAGCGACATCACAGTGCGCTGGCGCGACGGAACAACTCAAACCTTAAAAAACAAGCAGGCAAACCAGCTACTTACCTTAGGTAAGTCACTTTAACTGATATTGCATTTTTGATGATGACAGACGCCCAGATCACTTTGGGCTCTGGCGTCTATCACGCTTATTCTGTAGATAAAAACGAGTACATTGACAGGTTCAAACATGCCCAACAAACCATTCATACACTACCTCTGCGTCAGTACTTTTATAGTGCTACTGCCATTTGCTTTAACCGCCTGCGGCCCCACCGGTGATAGCTTAACCGATATTAGTGTCGCCCCTTCAGCACCTGCTATTTTTAACTATGATGTAAATGGTAGTAAAACCAAGAAGTTAACTTTCGAAATTGATAATCCAGGCGCATCAGCCAATCTCACTTTGCTACAAGGTGAGCAGGTCCTAATTGATAACCTGAATATTCCACGTAGCGGCACACAAACGCTTAACGCCTTGGTGCACTTTCAGGCACTAGGTGAAACGCGTTTACAGCTCAGAACAATCAATTCCCCAGTCACGATAAAAAGCCTAGAAATAGAAGACATTCCACATGTTGCTGTTCCCCAGTTTAAGGATATTTCAGTGCGAGCTGGCTTAGATAAAGTGAACTCGCTCAAATACGGCGGGCCGTCAGTTGCAGATATTGACCAAGACGGCGACTACGATTTTATCCTTAACAACCATAATGCCGAAACCAGTAAAATTTATTGGAACAACGGTGACGGGACCGTTACTAAGCACAAAGATGACTTGTCTCGCTGGTTCATGCAGGACCTACACGGCACAGCATTAGGTGATTACGATAACGATGGCGATCTAGACATGTTACTCAGTCGAGGTGGCGGCAATGGCACCAATCCTTCAGTGTCATATTTTTATCGCAACAACGACAGTAACTTTGTGCGCTACACCGGCGATGTCGGCATTGAACGCGGCGGTCGAGGTCGCGGTGCACGCTACATAGACATGGACTTAGACGGCGATTTAGATTTGTTACTGGTGAACGAAACTGGCCTGGCTAATCAAACACCTCAGCACCTCTTTTACGAGAATAATGGCCAGGGCGGTTTCACTTACAAATCTGTGGCAGGTATCCAAGACGTCAGATCCTCACGTACCTTGGTCACCGACCTCAACGGCGATAATATCGACGATATCGTTATGTATGGTCCCCTCTCTATTTGGCAAGGGAATGGAGATTTCACTTACACTAATATCAGCGACAGCATTCCTGATGCTATTCGTAAACTCAGCAGTGTTATGGCCATCACAGATATCGATATCGATAACGATGGTGACTTAGACCTGTACCTAGCTCGCGGCAAAGAATTTGAGCACGGAAAAGGCGAAACCCCGTCCGTTGATTTCGATCCGATAGCACGCAATTTTTCGCTAAAAACCCGTGGCTATAAAGGGGTTGATGAATTTAGTTTTACTGCAAGTGGGCCGCTTAAATGGCACAACTATCAATTCTTGGGTCAAAACGGCTTTCGAGGCAAAGCATATCCCATATTTTTAGGTAAAGATAAAACCGTCAATGATGTACCAGCTGACGGCACGCTAGAATTCGATAAAACGATGGCTCAAGGTTGGCCTGATGATATTTCTGCCAATGGTGTTTATTTAGGCCACATAGGTAACAATAAATGGCGTGGCGCACTGGTGCGTAACGGCGATATCTTTTGGTCTTATTTCTTTACGTTATCGGGTGTCGAGGAAGCCGAAAGACATTTCGAGCCTGAAAATCGCAATATTCAAGACATATTACTTGAAAATAAAGAAGGACAATTTGTTGATGTCACTTCTCAATGGAATATCCCGTTAGGCGGTAACGCACTTGGTGTGACCACAGGCGACTTTAACAATGACGGGCAGCAAGACCTCTTCGTTTATCGCTGGGGATTAGTAGAAAAACGTATTTCAGATCTTATGTTGCTTAATACTGGCAATGGGGCTTTCGAAACCGTCACCATGCACGGCGCCAGTGACTTAGGGGGCCCAGGGTTTGGCGACATGGGCCAAGCATTTGACTTCGACTTAGATGGCAACCTAGATATATTAAGTGGCAGTGAATACGGTCAGTGGTATCTATATAACAATCAACCTATCGGTGATAATCACTACGCTTTGGTCAACGTTGGTTATTCGCCACAGGACAATGTTGACGCAATTGGCGCACAAGTCACAATTGAAACGCCTTTGGCAACGTACGGCAAAAGAGTTGGCTCTGCAGGGGAAGTTTTCTCGCAAAGTCTGCTCAACATAGTACATTTCGGGCTAGGCAGTGAGCAAAAGATAAAGCGCATTCATGTTCGCTGGCGCAATGGCGAAACGGCCACGTTTGTTGATAAACAAGCGGATAATATGTTCGATACTAACAAACTCGATGCAACGGCGCTTGCTATTAATACCCAAAGCTTAGCCCCGCGATCAGGAAATGAAATTCAACTCACTGCTGCCCTCGCCCCTCTCAATGCGCAGCAAGACGTAAGCTGGCAGTCAAGTCACCCATCTGTTGCCAACATCAGTAAAACAGGTTTACTACAAGTAGTGGGTAAAGCAGGTGAGTCCACAACCATAACGGCCACTACCAACAAGGGGAAAATCTCAGATACAGCGCAAATCACTGTTTCTCAGTGGTACGAAAAACCGCTTGAGGCAATCCAGTTGAGCGCATCAAAAACGAATCTAATCACGGGGGATGAGCTGACATTAAGCGCGACGTTTACCCCTGAAAACCCCGACGACGACCAACTTAAGTGGATAAGTTCAGCTCCGCAAATAGCCACCGTTGATACCAAGGGTAACTTACACGCTTTAACGGCCGGTAGTGTCACCGTTACCGCAAAAGCCGAAGCGAACCCAAGCATTCAAGGCAGCATAGATTTTGACGTGCAAGCGGATGTAAAACCCTTTATCAAAATTGATAATTTGGCTCAGTTAATTAACCAGCCCGTGCATGCCGGCGACACCTTCAAGGTACATGTTAGCTACCATGCGGGCCCTGGGCACACAGTGATCGCTGCTGATGAAGGCGGGCTACGAGTTTGGTTAAGACACTTCAAATACCGTTGGTTCCCCATCGAAGATAGGATTGAAACCGACAAAAGTGTGCTTTATACCGTGTCGGGTAATTCAACAGCCACTCTATCAACGCAAGGGCTTGTCCCCTCTGATGAGCTGCCTGAAGGCCAGTTTTATTCATTGGAGGTGAGTTTTACCAACAGCAATGGCAAAACATTTGAAGACGCAATAGAGGAGTTTATATTAATAGAATAGAGCGACGTTAACGCCATTGCACGTTGATAAAGGATCTCTCATCGAGTGTGTAAAAGGGCTTAAACAAGGCGCATGACTGAATGAATAGTTGTTTTCTTTCAAAGTTATGCAACGCAGTGTAAGCCCTTTAAACTCGCTTAAAAGGAGTGCCCAGCGGCTTTTGATCTGCGTGCGCCAGCTGTTTTTCCGCCAGCAGTTCTTGCGCCAGCCGTTCTTTCAATCACAATAGTATATCTCTCATCAGCAAGCGGCGGTTTCAATGATTCGCTACCATATAATCTAACCGCCAGTAGACCTCAAGCGCTCAGTAAGACTGATTGTCATCAGCAATTTGATACAGATAGTCAACCATGATCTCGGCGTGATGTCGCTTGACATGTAAGTTCGGCATTAGGCTTTGTGGCTTAAAATGAGGCGGGTTCATGATCCACTGAATAAGGTTTTCACGCGTGGTAGGCAATGTTCCGGCGATAAAGCGTCTGTTCACCATATTATTTAAAGGGGGCCCAACATGATAGGTTGCAGAAGCAATACCATCGATAACATGGCAACTAGAGCAATTGTATTGTTGCATAGCCACTTGGCCGGAAAGTGCTTCACCAGCGCTTTGTTGTGTTGAGGTTGGTTTTGCTAACGCTTGCTCCTCAGGGGTTTGGCTAAGAATATCTTTAATGGCCTTGTTGCTACCCGTCCCCGTGCTCTTTTGGGCTAGTTGAGCATACTCAGATTTTGACAATGTAGGCAGTTTCTTAAGCAGTGCAACCAATTCCCATTGTTCGTCGTCACTCAAACGATATTTCCATGCGGGCATGCCTGACATTTTTATTCCGTTTTCTATCACCCAAAAAAGTTCAGCCGGCGAACGCTGACGGGCAACACGCACAATTGCACTTGGCGGTGGCATCATACCAAGTGAAAAAGGTTCTGGCGCTACCCCTGGCGCACCATGGCATGCAACACAATGACGCTTGTAATTTGCGATACCCGAAGTTTGCCAATTAAAAGTCGACAAATCAGGTACCTCATCATCTATCCGCGCATCTACCGCTTGAATACGCGCGTGTTCTAGGAATTTATACACGGGCGTTGTGTGCCCTGTCAGCGCAGAAACGTTATACACACCAAAATAAACCAAACTGAATATCAAAGCGCCTATCAGAAATAGCGCCAAGGCAGCAATTGAGTAGAACTTTTTATTGAGCTTAATATGAATCGTTTTCGTCATGGGTAAAAAATCACTCTTGCCACAGATAATCAGCCAAACGCCGAGCTTCTTGTTGAGTAATATCAGGCGTTGGCATTGCCGTATCAGCGTGAAATTTTTGCGGTTCAAGCAGAAATTGAGTCAAATTTTCACGGGAATTAGGCAACACACCCGCGATATAGCTTTGCGCCGCCATGTTATCCAACGGCGGGCCAACTAAGCCTTTTGCCGCAGGTAGTTTCGTTAATTGGTGGCAACTGCTACAGCCTTTGGTAATCATAAGTGTTTTCCCTTGCTCTTGTTTATCTCCTTGCGCTTTGGGCGTATCTGCGTGGCTTGGGAAAGTCCAGAAACTTAACGCGGCAGCGAAGGTGACACTCAACGGCATACTTAGCGCAGAAGCGATGGTAAAAAAAGAGCTGAAAATAGTCATTTGTTGCAAATCGCGGCTCCCTCACTGATTACTTTGATTGCTGTGGCTTGCTTGATTACCCTGAGTATTAGAACGCAATAACCGAGCCAAGGTCACAAGTGCAGCAGCGATGAAAACAATCCCCGCTGGCATCCACATAATAAGCCCGCCCAACTGTTGATCCTCAATAGGGCTCAAGCCCCACTGCTGCGTGGTATGAGCGTAGGGGCTATACCAAATTGACGGTGAAAAAGTCAGTAAAGCGCCTAACAGACTCGCATGAATGCCTGTGGTAAACAGTGAAATAACCGCTGACATTGAATTAGACTTGTCGAGCCTGAAAACTGAATACCAAAATACCCAAGCAATTAGCAAAAATGTGGCGTGTTGTAAGCTATGGACCCAGGAACTGGTCAAACTGGCGTTTAACAAAAAGGGTAAATGCCAAAGCCAAAGGCCAAAAAAGTGGATAAGCCATCCCCATAGGGGTGTGGCAAGTTGGCGATAAAACCTCAGCATATGAGGTGAACGCCCCGTTAAACCGTGAAAAATAGGGATTAAGAAGCCTTGGCCACCGCGCAAAATTGTTTGCTCTGGACGCGACAACACCAACAAAGGCGCCGCTATCATCATCAGCATTTCGTGTTGCACCATGTGCACTGAAAACAACTGCTCACCAATGGAATCGATAGGAGAAATTAGCGCAATGGCCAATGTTAACCACCCGAACCAAAACCAACGAACTTGACGACGGTATTCTTGCTGTTTTGACGCTATTCGTTTACCAATTTTGCGACTACCACGAAAATAGCAAATGGCAATAATCAGTAATAACAGCGCAGATACGGGGTCAATGGACAAAAAGCTATACTGCGAAGAGAGAGATACGTTGACGACGTGGGCCAAAGTGCTAAAGGGCAATAGACCCATCAATAAAAAGAGTAGTCGTATACGCATGCTTATCCTCCTGCGCTGCTACAGGCCGCAAGGAGTAAACTCGGCCATCCTTGCACTAAAATTGCCACAGCAAGAAAGCCGCTCATAAAGCAGGCCCCCGCCACCATGAACGTTTCTCTGGCGTGGTCACTTTCCTGTTGCTTAAGGAGACGGTAATAACCTAGTGCGTAAATTAAGTTCACAACCGCGGTTGCCAGGCAAACGATTGTTAGCGTGCCCACCAGCCACTGCAGAGTTTGCTCACTAAAGGCCTGGGGCCTAGCGCAGTGCCACTCTACGAGTGCATAACTGACAAAAAGCTGCAGCGCCCACGCGGCAATAGCAATAAACCAGAAACGCCACAGGTAACCAGCACCAATTTTATTAAGGGAAATGGATTTCGTCATGATTTACAACCTGGGAAAGTAATACAGCACTAAATAAAACGGCAGCCAAGCAAAGGCAACAAAGTTCCAATACATGGTATCGACCACCACGCCAATTTGTCGCTGCTTGGTATAAAAACCCGCCATTCCGAAAAGACCAATTGCGCCGGTGCCTATCGCCGCTGAGACAATATGAATAAAATGAAAACCTGAAATGGTCCACAGCAGCGAGCCATATACGTGTTGATCCCAACGCATGTCGAAGTTGTCGAATTGTTGCCAGCGGATCCACAGTACCATCAGCGCCATGATGACCGACGCGAAGGTATAAATGACAAAGCCTTTTGAGTGGTTTTTTTCAACTGATTTACCAGCCAGGTACATGGTCACGCAGCTTAGTAACATTAAGATCGTTGACCAAGTAGGAATAAGCAACGGAGGCGGAGCAATATCATTAGGAGGCCACTGAGGGTGCTGCATATATAAATACAGATACGTCACTGTAAATGCGGAAACCACACTCAGCTCAATCAAAATTAAACCAATGATCCCCCACCAAATAGGTGCATTTTGGCCATTTAAATGGCGAGAGAAGTTGGATACATCCACATCTGCGTTTGCAGTCTGTTGGTCATTATTTATTGATGTGCTCATTATTGTAAGCCTCTAACGGGATGACCTTCCTCTGGCGGCTTCTCAGCCAGCCATGGACGCGCTGGCCACAGCCAACCCACAATAGCGAAAAAGCTTAGAAAGAAGCCAACCACAAACAAAATCGGCTTAAACATGAAACCAAGAAAACCAAAACCAACCGTTAACGCTAAAACAAACGGCCAGTAAGTGGGCGATGGCATGATGCACACACCTTGGGGTTTCGCATCTAGCAGCGTTGTGATGATTATCTCACGACGATCAGCGCGGATCCCCGTCACCTTATATAAAGGGGCTTTTTGCCATAATGGGGTGCGGCTGCTAATAACAGGGAGATGCCTAAAGTTGTAGTTTCGTGGTGGCGATTGCGCCCACCATTCTAAGGTATCTGCATTCCATGGATTATTCCCAGCAGCCCTTGACTTATAAGGGCTGATAAGCGTGTTAATAAAGGTGAGTAAAAAACCGAATGCCATTAAAAATGCGGCGCAGGTCACGAAAAAGTTAACCTCTCCCCACCCCATATTGTGTAAATAGGTGTAGACCCGTCTAGGCATGCCATCAAGCCCTAGTTGATGCATAGGAAAGAAGGTGAGATTTAACCCTATGAATATAAGCCAAAAGCTCCAGCACCCTAGCCTTTCACTTAACATTGACCCCGTCATTTTAGGGTACCAATAATATAAGCCGGCAAAAAACGGCAGCACGGCTCCCCCGATCAACACGTAGTGAAGATGCGCAACCACAAAGTAGCTATCGTGGGCTTGCATATCGAATGGAATAGATGCTGCCATTACCCCTGTTAGACCACCAATAACAAACACGGCAAAAAAGCCCATGATGAACAGCATGGGCGTTTTGAATTTGATTTTTGAGCCCCACAGTGTGGCGATCCAGCAGAAAATCTGCACACCACTGGGGATAGCGATCATAGCGCTCGCCGCGGTGAAAAAACTCAATCCCAAGTGAGGTAAACCTGTGGTAAACATGTGGTGTACCCACAAGCCAAAAGACACGAAGCCAATGGTGACCATTGAGAGGACGACCGCGGTGTAACCAAACACTTCCCGCTGACAAAACGTGGAAATAACGGTGGATACAATACCAAGTGCTGGCACAACAATGATGTACACTTCCGGGTGGCCGAAGAACCAAAACAAGTGTTGCCATAACAATGGGTCACCGCCGCCGGAGGCGACGAAAAACTGAGTGGCAAACGTGCGATCGAGGGCCAGTAACACGCTTCCTACCATCACGGTGGGCATCGCAAAAACAATCATGAACGACATAACCAAAATCGACCATACAAAAATCGGCATGCGATTTAAGGTCATTCCCGGCGCTCGTTGTTTAAGGATGGTGACGATTAATTCGACCGCCGCCGTCAGTGCGGAGATCTCAATAAAGGTGATCATGGTCGTCCAGAAACTGACCCCTTGCCCCGGTGAATAGTCGATACCGGCCAGTGGAACATAACTAAACCAGCCCGTATCGGGTGCCATGCCCAGAAAGAGCGCCAGATACAAGGTAATGCCAGCGATTAAATAGACGTAGTAACCAAATGCATTGAGCCGGGGGAACGACATATCCCTGGTACCGAGCATTAAGGGGACTAAGTAGATGCCCAGCCCCTCCATGGCGGGTACAGCGAAAAAAAACATCATTGTGGTGCCGTGCATCGTCATTATTTGATGATAAAACTCAGCACCCATGAGGGTGTTTTCTGGCTGCACCAATTGTAAGCGCATCAAGAGCGCCAATAGCCCACCCAAAGCGAAAAAAATCAAAGAAGTGACAACAAAACGAAAGCCAATCTGGCGCTGGTTTACATGAGTAAACCAGCCAAAAAAGCCAGGCGGAGACAACCACGTTTTATCCAAGATAGGTTCAGCACCTTCTTGGTCATCAAAAATAGCTTGTTCAGTGTGTGGGTGATTTTTCAAGCTGATTCCTTTTTATCATGTGTTTATAACTGTTCTTAACAACGGCCTAGTGCTTTTTAACCGCGTTTGAGTGTAATCAATGCAGACTTTGTAAGTAGTCAAGCAAATCAGATAACTCCTTGGCATCCAATTGAGACATTGGCATTTTTGCGCCCGGTTTTATGCCATTGGGATCAGCAACCCAACCGCCTAAATGTGCTCGACTATTTTTTCTGGTAACAGACGCTATTGATTGCCTTGAAGCGAGATGAGTTAAGTCTGGGCCGGCCGTTCCGGCCGCATCAGTACCCCGAATGGTATGGCATTGGTGGCATCCAGCTTCAAAAAAGACGCGCTGGCCCGCGAGTACTTGATTATTTTCTGGAGGTTGTGCTGTCGCTTGCTGATTCGCTAACCAAGCATCAAATTCAGCTTGAGGCTCAGATACCACCAGAAACCCCATAAGTGCATGTTGCAGTCCACAAAATTCTGCACATTGCCCGCGAAAAGTGCCTGAAACGTCGACCTCAAACCAACTAGAATTAGTGCGCCCTGGGATCAGATCTGTTTTTCCGTGCAACTGAGGTACCCAGAAACTATGAATGACATCACCACTTTCTAAATAAACTTGGATAGGACGATTTATCGGTACATGTAACTCGTTGGCTGTGGTTGCGATAGTATTGGAGTTTTCGTCTAGATATTCGATTTGCCACCACCACATCCAACCGGTGATGCGTACTTCAAGTGCGTTATCAGGTGGGCTTGCTGATAATGAACGGCCTAACATTAAGCTACCGCCCACTAAACTTATAACGGTTACTAGCGGAACCGCGATACCTGCGACTATGACTAAATTGCGGCTAGCAAGGTAACTTAGTTGTGTCGGCTTTTTAGATTTCCCGCGCCATAAGCCCCACGCCAATAGAAGCATAACAGCCACGAACACCACCACCGCGACCCAAAACATGCTCCACCATATGTAACTGATCCCGCGAGCTTGCTCAGTTGCTGGTTGAATAGCTGATTGGCTTTGCGCATACGATAAAGGCAACTTTAGCGTTAATAGCACGACTACATAGATGGCTTTATGATTCAATTTGGTCCAAAAATGCATTTTTATGACCTATCTCCATTTGGCTGTACTACCCCATTTACTAAACGCCTGGATACCTAGCGTTTGAAGCATATTCACAAGGTAGAGAAAAAATTACTTCAGCACCTTGTAATAATTACACACGGCGAACTTCTCGCCTCCACAACTCACGCTCCAAAGAAAGACCACTAAGGAACAGCTAATATCCCATCACTGTTAAAAGACGCCGCACCCATTATTTCAAATCAAAAAATAAAGCGCCGCGCAAAAAACACATTGCTCGGGTGTTTGCATTATTCTCGCCAAATCTTCATCCACAAACCGAAGAACCTCAAACACACCGAAATTACCAATCAGAAATTTATAATTTATGAAGACATCGAAATTTATGAGGACACCCTTGATTAAAGCAATTTATGCAGACAATTATTCAAGAGCAACTTATGTAGACAGCCATTGTTAAATCTTCACAAAATTTCGAATTTGATAGATGTCGAGATTTTTTGTATATAGAAATGCCGCTTGATACTCAATAACTGCACTTTTGAGCTGAACAACTGAAGATTTTTTATGAAATTTTGAGCGTTGAGAAAGGAATTTGTGTGAACTGATGAAATATAGCCAAGCGCCCGCGTCACAAGCAGTGCATTAAGTGTATTTGTTGAGATTGATTTAAGCGCGCTTTAGCAGCTCTTTTGCTTTGCCCATCCCGCGTATTCGTTGATGATGGGTATGGCGCTTAAAGGCATTCATCATTTGC
>OJAY01000033.1_pt1 | contig 83767 bp, 80 predicted proteins | sample 1590331 | NCBI WGS metagenome assembly OJAY01 (sample SAMN05416835, study PRJEB24817) | seawater metagenome | isolation source: Sea water | place: Canada:Atlantic | collected 2013-07 | reverse complement strand
TCTACACAGAGTAGATCGTCGGCAGCGTCAGATGTGTATAAGAGACAGGTACATCAACAGCATAAGAGATTTAACATGCATAATAGCGTAGACATTAGCATAGAAAACTTTCAGCAAGTGATATTGCAAGAATCAGCCAACAAACTCGTTATGGTTGAATTCTGGGCGCAAGGCTACGAGCCCAGTGAGCAGTTAGCGCCTGTGTTACAAACGATTGCCAGCAAGCAGGGCGAGAACTTATTGCATGCGCGGGTGGATTGCCAGGCGCAGCCGGATATCACCGCGCAATTTGGTGTGCAAAACTTGCCTACGGTAATGCTTATCAAGGACGGCCAGCCGGTAGATGGTTTTGCCGGAGTTGAAAGCGAAGCAAATATTCAAGCCATGCTAGATAAGCATTTGCCTAAGCCTGAAGACGAATTATTTGCCCAAGCGACTGCTATGGCCGAACAAGCAAACTACCAAGAAGCCTTTACGCTGGTTAAACAAGCGTTTGATCTTGATCCGAACCGAGCAGACATAAAGTTACTATTGGCGGATTGCCAAGTCGAAGTGGGGCAGGTGAATCAAGCTAAAGAGCTGCTTGCAACCATAGGCTTGGTGGACCAAGACGGATACTACCGTGCGATTTTGGGCAAAATTGAATTGGCCGAACAGGCAGCTGAGTCACCAGAAATTATAGCCTTGCAGCAAGCACTGGAAAACGACCCAGACAATTTAGCGCTTAAAGTAAAGTTAGCGGTGCAAATGCGCCAAGCCAATCAATTAGAAGAGGCGTTGAGTCTGATGCATTCTGTGCTACTCAAAGATATAAACTTTGAAGATGCTAAAAAACTCATGCTGGATATGATCAACGCTTTGCCAGACGGCGAGCCGCTTAAGTCTCAGTACCGCCGTAAGGTCTATAGCCTGCTTTACTAACAGCGCTGATTTAAGCCTAATATAAAACAAAAATACCAAGACGCAGTGCTTGGTATTTTTTTGCCTGCAGTAAGGTGTTTAAGCAATATTAGCAGTGGCTAAAGGCTTGTTTAACAAAATCATAGAAGGCTTCTGATTTACGTGTGGCGAGACTGTTCTGCGGGCGCAAGAACCATACTGGCGCCTCAGGTGAAGCGAGTAAATTGGGTAATACCTCCACCAATTCGCCACTTGCGATACATTGCTTGATGGCAATTTCTGATTTGATACCGATACCGTGACCCGCACGTAAGGCTTGGGTCATGTTATCCGAGTTAGAAATGGTAAATCGAGTATTACTGTTAAAGGAGAACACATTGCCGTCGTTTTGTAGCAGCTTAAGTTGTTTTTGCCACGGTAAGGCAACAAAGCGATGTGTGCTCAATGATTCAATATCGGTAATGGGCGGGTGCTGCTTAAGGTAATGAGGTGATGCACACAAAATCCGTTTGTTGTTGACTATTTTACGCGCCAACAGGCCTGAACTGGCGAGGGTACCTACTCGAATAGCGACGTCTTGAGCGTCATCTACTACGTTGACAAATTGATCGGTCACTAAAAAATCGAGCACTATGTCTGGGTATTGTTGCTCAAACTGAGCCAGCTTAGGCAGAATAAAAATTGAAAAAATCCAAGGGGGTAAAGTCACCCTCAAGCGGCCACTGATGGCGCTGTCTCTGGCGCCGATAGCAAACTCAGCATCATGTAAGGCGGCCAAGATATCGCCCACGCGCTGGTAGAACTCTTCACCTTCAGCAGAAGGGCGCACGTTACGGCTGTCTCGGTATATTAATACTGTACCTAAAATGCGCTCCAGCTTTGATAACCTGTGGCTTACCGTAGCAGGTGAGATGTTCAATGCGCTGGCTGCTGATACCACACCTTTGTTTTCTACAATGGCGATGAATGTTTCTAACTCATTGATTGTGTACATGAAGTTTACTACTGCTTTTTTGATTCGAAATTATTAAACCATGCTTTTAGTTTTGCCTGCTAGGTTTTATTTTATCTAACCCCATATCTACTCCATATTTGTAAAAATTCACTACTTTTGAATTAGGAGACGACGATGTCGCTACAGGCACAAATTGCCGAATACGATAAACAAAAAAATGCTTCAGCCCCCAAAGAAATTTTGGAGTTGATGGCATCAACGACTCACGAATTAATGGAGGCAGGGCTGGCTAATGACGCACTTCAGGTGGGTGATTATGCGCCTGATTTTAGTTTGCCTAATGTTCATGGTGAATTGGTTACCTTAGCTGAAATGCTTGCCCATGGCCCTGTGGTGTTGAATTTTTATCGCGGCGGGTGGTGCCCATACTGTAATTACGAGCTACGGGCGTTCGAAGAAGTGCTTGAGCGTATTGAAGAGTTGGGCTCGCAGCTGGTGGCGATATCCCCTGAAACGCCAGATAACTCGTTAACCACCAAAGACAAGAACGAACTCTCCTATGCGGTGCTTTCCGATGTGGGGAATAATGTAAGCAACGATTATGGTTTGGTTTACAGTTTAGATGAGCGGTTACGCCCGGTGTATAAAAATTCCGGCGTGGATCTGCCAGCAACCAATGGTGATGATACCTTCAATTTACCCATGCCAGCGACGTATGTAATTAACCAAAGCGGCGAAATTGTTTACGCTTTTGTATCTGAAGATTATACCAAACGTGCTGAGCCGTCTGAGGTCGTGAAAATTCTAACTACACTTGATAACTAACCAGAGCAACTATTTATGCATTTAGCAAAACGAACGCGATTATTATCTCTAACTTTTCTTTTTTTCTCGTTATTAGGAGCAAATTTTATGGCTCAAGCAGCCCCTAAGCCAAAAGTAATTATTTTCGATGTGAATGAAACGCTACTTGATTTAGAAACCATGCGCACCTCTATTGGTGAGGCGCTAGATGGTCAGGAAGAGCTTACAACATTGTGGTTTTCCACGATGCTACATCATTCTCTAGTCACTACCGTCACTGGTGATTATCAGGATTTCGGTAAAATCGGCGTGGCGGCACTGATGATGGTTGCCCAAAATAACGATATTGAGATCACCGAAGAACAAGCTGTGACAGCAATTAAAACTCCTTTGTTGTCTCTCCCTGCTCATCCAGATGTAAAAGCAGGTCTAAAAGCGCTTAAAGAACAAGGCTTCAAACTGGTTAGCCTGACCAATTCGTCAAATAAAGGGGTTGAGACTCAGTTTAAAAATGCCGGTTTAACCGACTATTTTGACAAGCGCATGAGTATTGAAGATATCAAAGTTTACAAACCAGACCTTCGCGCTTATGCGTGGGCACTTGAACAATTAAACATCAAACCAGAGGAAGCCTTAATGGTGGCTGCTCATGGTTGGGATGTCGCCGGAGCTAAAGCCGCAGGGTTACAAACTGCCTTTGTGGCACGCCCAGGTAAGGCGCTTTATCCGTTAGCGCAAAAGCCTGATTATGTCGTAAAAGACTTAAGCGAATTGGTTGAAATACTCAAATAATTTGGTTAAATGCTTAACCTAAAAATGATTAACAAGCCCCCTAACAATTTGCGTTGTTAGGGGGCTTTTTATTTGTATTCTGTGGTTTTGAGTTTTCAACAGCAAAATTGTCTTTATACTCGATGCAGGTCAATCAAAAATAATAACAAGATGCGAAAAATATTAGTGGTGCTACTGACTCTGATAATTGGGCTGGCTATTTGGCTTGGGGTTTGTTTGTATAAAGACAGCCGCAGCACGGGCTTAATGATACTCAATAATGCTATGCGGATTTTAAAACCTACCGCTGTCAATACTGACATTTCTTTTGGGGAGGAAAGCTGGCAAATGCTGGATGTCTACCCAAGTGACCCTACCCACCCAATGGCCCCAGTGATTGTGTTTATTCATGGCGGCGGGTGGAGTTGGGGAAACAAAAGTCTTTATTATTTTGTGGCGCAGGCTTTTGTAGAGCGAGGCTATACGGTTGTTATCCCTGATTACGTGAAATATCCCCAAGGGCGCTTTCCTGCGTTTGTTGAAGACGGCGCGCAAGCGCTCGCTTGGGTTAAAGAGAATATTTCCCGCTATAACGGTAATCCCCAACAAATTTATCTCGCTGGACATTCAGCTGGCGCGCACACAGGTGCGCTTTTGATGACAGATAACCACTATTTGGCTGACGTAGGACTTTCTGTGGCCGACATCAGCGGTTTTGCTGGTATTGCTGGCCCCTATACGTTTACCCCAAATTCAGCCCAATACATTGCCACCTTTGGTAAAGATAATTTCGACGCGATGAAAGCGACCAGTCATGTTGATGGTGATGAGCCGCCGATGCTGCTGCTACATGGGGCAGGGGATAGCGCCGTGGGCGAGTTTAATCAACAGCAACTCGCCGATGCGATGCGAACCGCTGGCCGACCAGTGCAAACGCGCTTATACAACGACAAGATTAATCACATCAGTATATTACTCAAGCTGCATCCGTGGTTTGCAGATGAGGTGGATACAGGGCAAGACGTAGACGAATTTTTTCAATTACTGACGGCGCAGCAATTCAATGAGAAACGCCCTGTCTCACAAGGCTTTGGACAATAGACTCACGCCAACAGGACAAACACAGTGATGGAAAACGAATATTTTGATAGTGACATTGACCTTCAGCACGATTTGGCGAGCCAACCTTGTTGGAATAGCCTGCGTTTTGAACAGTGCCGCTTCGAAGGACTTGATTTAAGCCAAGGGCAGTGGCGGTTTTGCGTGTTTGATGAATGTGAATTCATCAACTGTGATTTTTCTCTGCTTAGTTTGAATAACAGCCAGTTGCACAGTGCAGTGTTTAGCAATTGCAAATTATTAGGCGTAGATTGGACGCAAGCCGACTGGCAAAGCAATTTAGGTAACCCTCCTAAATTCAAAGGCTGCCTTCTTAACTCGGGTTCGTTTTTTGCGCTCTCATTAGGTGCTGCCCATTTTATTGATTGCAAAATACATGACGTTGACTTTACCCAAGCAAGTCTAGTTAAGGCTAGTTTTCGCGGTAGCGAGCTTGCTCACACACGTTTTCATCAAAGTGATTTAACAAAAACAGATTTTAGCCAAGCCCATGGGTACCAGATAGACGTTTCGCAAAACCGCGTTGAGAAAGCACGCTTTTCTCGAATAGAGGCGCTAGGGTTGCTAGCTTCATTAGGCATAGAGTTAGTCGACTAGGTGTTTATGTTTCAGCTACGCTGACTGAAAACAGCGCGGTTGGGGGAAAGCATAACCAGAAAACAGCAGGACTAAAACGCAGCCGAGCCAAAGTAAGCTTTTCGTTCCTAGACCTCGTGCATTAGCATCCAAACTGAATGTGGCGTCTCTTCTGTAGTGTGAAAGTTTCGTATAGAATTAGGGCAAATTTTCTTTCTCTGCAACCCCTCTGTTGCCCTTCATACTTTATTTGGAAAATCTGATGCGTTTACAATCCCGTTATTTATTTATCGCAATGTGCTTTGTCGCTTCGTTGGCAAATGCAGCTCGCCAACCCTTTGAACTAGCAGGCAACAGCGTTCCAGCCGGTGAACAACGCTCCTTCCTTGCTAGCGTCACGAATACCGAAATGGTCATTCCTATGACCGTTTTTCACGGTAGCAAAGAGGGCCCTGTTTTAACGCTTTCAGCAGGAACGCATGGTGATGAATTTCCGGCGATTACTGCTTTACAGCGTCTTCGACCCGAAATTGACTTAGCCGCTCTCAAGGGAACGCTTATTCTTGTTCATGCAGCGAATTTACCGGCTCTTCATCAATATGGCTTGAGTGCCTTACACCCAAGCGATAAGAAGAATCTAAATCGTGAGTTTCCAGGCAGCGAAAATGGCACTGCTACGGAACAACTTGCGCACTTTCTAACACAGGAAATCGTAGAGCGTAGCGACTACCTCGCAGATTTACATTCTGGCAGCGCCTATCAGCAACTATGGCCTCATATCTATGCACCCTTTGTAGGAGATGAAAAGCTCGATGCGCGCACCCTAGCGTGGGCCAAAGCGTCTGGCATGCGGCACATTGTTCTGTATGGCGACCGCCCTCGGGACCCTGAAAATTCGATCAGTTACCCGAACACTGCAATGACGCGTGGTAAACCTGGTCTGACACTTGAGATAGGCGACTTAGGCAATAACCAAGAGAAAGACATACTGGCTTATCTTGACGCTTTGCATCGCCTAATTGCTGGTATTGATATGCTGCCTAGTGGATTACCCGCTTCCGAAGGACAAGTAATTTATAAGCAGCTTGTGGACGTGGAAACTCCGTCTATGGGGTTCTTTGAACCTCACTGTGAAATCGGTGAACTGGTTGAAACGGGTGCTTTGTTAGGCGTTGTACGTGACTATTTTGGCGAGTCAGTTGCCGAGCTGCGCGCACCAAAGCGCGGTGTAGTGCTTATGCTTCGACACACGCCGCCGGTTAATAAGGGCATGGGCTTGATCACGCTAGGTATCGAATAATTTATTGCGAAGCGCAAATAATATTTGCGCGTCGCTTGATACTGCTTATTCGCGGTACGCAGCTCTTGAGTAAGCGTTTTTACTCGATTTCTACATATATTGTCTAATCGTTAACCACTTTTACGCATGTTACCTTTCATCACGTTTAGAGTTACCTAGCTTCAAATAGCTAGTTTTTCACTGAAGCGTGTAAAAAACTCTAAATTTTTCAGGAAGATAAAGGCCTATCAATCATCTATTGTAGGTCTGATAAGCAGTGATGCAGTCGTTTATTCTTTTTATCTTTATGATTTAAAACAGATTTTAATTTGCTCTTCTTTTTTATCCTTTTTTCGTCTTCAAGGGTACTGATATTGCAAATACTGTTTTAACAACAGGGCTTTAGCTTTGTTAACCCATTTACTGTAAAGAGAGAAAACATGAAAACCCTATTGTCATTGACCACAGTTATTACGTTAGCCGCAGGTGGCTTTTTATTAAATGCCCAGGCTGACGAAAGCGTTTCTACTTCAAGTTCTGCTGTTGTTATGTCGACTATTCCCCTAGAGCTAAAGCAGCTCGGCGCTAAGCTCGAGGGTAGTCAGTATGATTTGACTGATCGCAATACTAAGCTTCGTGTGCAACGGGCTTTGCATTATTACGCCGTGGCCCAAAAGCATGCTGATTCGGGGTGGGGGAAAATGGCGGCAGATCAAGCTGGCAGAGGTTTGTCTTTGCTTGAATTAAACGGAATGAAGTACCGTGTTAGCACTGAAGTACAAATGTAATTTGTGCTTATTATAGCATGCACTCCGTGCACTTATGAGCTGCGCTGACTAAAGCATGCGCTTCGCTTACCAGCATCCATGCTGGGTATGACAGACCATCCGTGGTCAGCCAGTCACTTCTTTCCAACAGCCGAAAGAAGTAACCAAGAAAGGCCGTGCTCCGGCAAACTTTCTAATCCGCTAACCGCCGCGCCTTTTTTGTCATACCGGCGTGAGGAAACATCCCTGTAAAACGCACGCCGATCAGGTTCGTCGAAGGCGTTTAATACAAAACTCAGTTTCAACCCATCCTTGGTAGTGCACCCAGCTTCACCATCCATGGGGAATCGTTCACCCGACAGGAGCGCTGCTCCTAAAAGCCTCGGGTTCACCCATATCTGGCCATCTGACAAGTCGCTGCTGTTATCGGGAAAGTTTGAGTCGCCAATTGATTCGCTGCGCTCACTAAAGCATGCGCTTTGCTTACTATGGCCTTCGGTCACTACTGCATGCGCTTCGCTTACTATGGCCTTCTGCCACTACAGCATACGCCTCGCTTACCAGCATCCGTGCTGATACGTATCGCGTGTGCTATTTGGCCACTGCTATAAATAATCAGTGCGCATAAATGTTTGCTAACAAAAGCAGCTGATTCCGCCTATTCGCCGAATTTAATTCTTACCCCTGCATTGGCGATAAACCCATCATTGCGTGACCAGATGTCTGTGGTCCATTGGCCGCTGGCTGCTTGTGAGGGGAGCAATAGGGGGTGTTCGTCTGTTTGTTTTACATCTAGCAGGTTTTCTAAGTTGATAAACCAGCTTGCTCTGCCAACCGTGATTTCACCCATGAGACCTAGGTGCCAATACGGATTCGATTCGTCCATGTAAGGGTTGTCGTCTAATGTTTGCGGGCCGGTGTAATAGGCTTCAAAGCCGACTCTGAAGTTTCCGTGTTGCTCCCACATGGCAACAAAACCAGCGGAGTGTCTTGGGGTGAGGGCGATCTCTTTTCTACCGCTGCCGCCTGTAGAGGCTTCGGTGGCGTCTAAATATAAGTAGCTTGCGGTGAGTTTTACGTCGCGCCAGTAGTAGCGTATCAATACTTCTGACCCGCGGATCTGAGTTTCGCCTTCGGCGTTTACGAGTCTTACTCTGTCGAGCTCATTTGTGTTGTTCGATGAAAAGGCTTGCAGCTCAGTAACATTTTCAACATTAGAACCAAACGCTGTCACGCTAGCTTCGATACTCTCGAATCGATAGGTTATATCCAATGACGCGGTTTCAGCTTGCTCTTCTTCAATGTCTTGCAATGGTTCGAGGCGTGACAATCCGGCGGCTTCTATCTCTTCTACAAACGGGGTAGGGGCATAATATCCTTGCCCATAAGAACCTCGAATAGTCAGCTCGCCCGGGCGGTAAAGCATGGAGACTCTGGGGCTAAATTGAGTGCCGTATTCACTGTGATCATCTATTCGGGCGCTCACTGAAGTGCTCAGTTGTTCGTTCCATTGATAGTCGAGCTGGGTAAAAATGCCGGGCACTTCGTAGGAATAGTCAAATTGCTCATCGCTAAAAGAGGTAAATTGTTCTGCCTGATAAGCGATACCGACTAACCAGTCGGTGTCGCCTTTGTAACCGGCGAGGCTGCTTTCTAATAAATAGCTTTCGTGTCGATCATCTTCTGCAATATCTGCATAGGTGTGATCGTGCTCTTGCACCATAGCGGAGGCTCTGGCGTTTAGGGTTAACGTCTCTAACATGGGCATATTAAACACTACACCGCCGTCGAAGCGTTGTGAGTCTTGTGTTTGTTCATAGGGATTGCCATCAGCCACTACGGCGCCTGGCATAGTGCCGCCTTCACGTTGTTCAGTCATAAAACCCGCCGTCGCGTATAGCGATTCTCCATTTTGTCCTTGCCAAAATAATCGAGGGCGGGCGCTATATCGCTCGTATCCAGGCAGGTCAATCCAGCCATCATCGTCCACATCTTGTGTATCTTGGTGGTGGGCACCGACGGTAAGGGAGCCTTTTAGATCGTCAGTTAGTGGGCGTTCTATATAGGAGGTTAAGTCTTGGCCGTTACGGGTAGTCACATTGACCAGCGCTTCGCCATTTAGCGTATCGCCCGGTGTTCTTGACACAAGGTTTATAACGCCCCCTAATGCGGAGCCGCCGTAAAGCGAGGATGCCGAACCTTTAATGATTTCGACTCGACCAAGATCCGTGGGCGGTATTTGTAACAAACCAATAGACGATGCCTGATTGCCGTAAAGGGGTAGTCCATCTGCCAGTAGCTGGGTATAGCGGCCATATAAGCCTTGAAGGCGAATGTTAGCACTACCTAGCGCTGGAGATGTTGTTTGCACGCGTACACCACCTGTTTCGGCGACTAGCATGGAAATATTGCCTGGGCGCATGGCCGCCTTTTCTTCAATTTCTTCTCTGTCGATGAGCTCAACACGTATTGGTTGATCATTAGCGATGCGCCCTGAGCGAGTCGCTTGAACGACAATGTTTTCTATTTCCTCTTCGTGATTTTCTTCATGTTCGTGCTCCCCTTTATGTTCGCGACCGGTGCCCTCATCGGTGTGCTCTTGTTCGATTCCAGCGTTATTTTTTGCATGCTGTTTCGTGGGATTTACTGCCTGATAAGCGGTGGTTGCTGAGCTAGGTAATATCTCACTGGAGGACAATGTTTCGGCTTCACTAAGGGGAATAAAACCAATGGAGATAGCGCTAAGAGGCACGAAAAAAGTGGTACAAAAAGAGGGTGTTGGCATGGGTTAACTAATTGAGTCTATGAACAAAAATTTGGCCAAGGATAAAGGTTCCTGCCACAGGAAGGTCAAGCTAAAATAGACGGGCTTTTATATATCGCACTACAGCTACGCCAATCTATCGAAGAGGCTATCGTCTTTAAACAAGCAAACTCAGATTAACTACGGCCACCTCTGAATTAATGTAAATGCGTTTTTAACGCCCTGCTGCGGGTCAGTAAGAACGCAAATGCGGATAATGTAAACCAGAGAGTTGTTGGTGACGGTACCGCTGTTATTTGCTCCGCTGTTACTTGCGAAAAGCTAAATGTTAATGTGGAATCGATGCGACTAGTTTGATTCGTCGCCAAATCTGAGTGGGTTTCGAAATATCGGTAGCTACCTCCACCTGATTTACCATTATTGAGTGACCCATCGTCCGTCCACACATATTCTTGCAACCAGTCGGGCTGAGGTTCAGATTGACCAGGAACTGGTCGAAAGTCGGTTAGAAACTCGTTGTCGATGTCTGAAATACCAAATGAAAATTTCTTACTATAAAACAAATCATGATTTGCCGAGCTCTCTTCGTATTGCTCAGTGTCTCTAAGTCCCATGTGGTCAGCAATTGGTTTTCCATTTTCATCAATGCCTCCGCCGTATTCCAAGAACTCGTCGGTAACGTAGCTATCGTACATAGCATTAAAATCATATTGACTTGATAAACCGTAATTTACATCGGCAATATCAAAGTTGGTTGAAAGCGCCCCTGGATCAGAGTCAATGTTGTTCCACCAATAGTAAGATACCTCCTCTCGTCCTCCTAACGCTAACTCAGTATCCATTATCATGTAGCCAGTAATACTCGCGCCCACGATAGAGGTGGGATCCCAGTACGCACCTTCTGTGTTTTCAACACCGGTAATCACTCCTTGAAATGAAAATTTCATTAAAGCAGCAGAGCTAGAGAAAGAAATGAGGTATAGCAAAGTAACGGTAGCGGTTATTATCTTTAACATTATTTATTCCTTGATAATGTATATTGTCTAAATTTTAACCGCTCGTTATCAAATTTCAAAAGATATTAGACATTTTATTTTAAAGTTGCCGTGCTTGAAAAACGAACCAAGTGGAGCGCTTATACGCATCTGTTTTAACACTTAGTTCATTCAAGGACAGTTGTTTATCGCTGTGATTAGCCAACAGATAAAATCCGCGCTCTACGTCAATTCATTCTGGACATCATATTCTGAAACAACCACTATGTGAGCCAGTGGCTTGTTTAATAAATCATCTACCGGATTTCGCTATGCCGACCTTGTTAAAGTCTATGTTTTCTTTGTTGTTTTCGGCTGCCATCTTGCTGGTGGGCCATGGTTTACAACTGACTATTGTGCCGCTTTACGCGATTAATTTGGGCTGGGAGCCGGATTTAATTGGCTATATCGGTTCGAGCTACTTTTTTGGCTTTGTTCTAGGTTGCTTGACGGTTCCCCGCCTTGTGGCTCGTGTTGGGCACATTCGGGTCTTTACCGTGTTAATTGCGTTATTTACCTCTTCTTTGTTGTTTATTGGTTTGGTCGATCATTTCGTCATTTGGCTGTTAGCGCGCTGCCTTATCGGTTGGGGTATCGCCGGTATTTATATGGTCATCGAAAGTTGGCTGAATGATAAGACCTCGATTGAACACAGAGGCAGTGTGTTATCTGTGTATACGGTCATTTCCTTGTCTGCTATTTGTTTAGGCCAGTTGTTGGTGGGCTTTGACTTAGGGTTTGCTGGGCTATTTATGTTGGCGGCTGCGCTCTTAGTATTAGGCATAGTGCCAGTCGGTCTAACGAGGCGGCCTGCTCCCCAGCCCATACCTGCGGTCAGTTTCAGCTTTAGGCGCTTATTTGCTGTATCTCAAGTCTCTATGGTGGGGGCATTTTTTGGTGGTTTAGTAACGGGGGGATTTTGGGCATTAGGACCAGTTGTGGCCAATGCAAACGCGTTAAGCCCAAGTCAGGTTGGTGTGTTTATGGCCGTTACCATACTAGGCGGCACAGCCTTGCAGTTGCCAGTTGGGCGTTTGTCTGACCGAATCGATAGACGTTACGTTATTACCGGTTTGGCCGTTATTGCGGTGCTAACAAGTATTATGGCAATTCTGCTTGATAGTCGAAATCCTCAAGTTATCTATGTGACTATGTTTTTATTAGGTGGTTTGAGCTTCCCGCTGTATTCCCTGTGCTTAGCTCATGCTAATGACAATACAGACTTATCGATTATGGAGGTGGGCAGTGGTGTACTGATGATGAATAGCATTGGCAGTATTCTAGGGCCCCTTAGTGTGTCATTTTTGTTGGGATACACCCATATGGCTTTGTTTATTGTCTCAGGTGCAGCAATGTCCATTTTAGCGTGCTGGACTTTATATCGAATTCGTTTCCATGATGTTGCCCGTGAGCATTACGAGCCATTTGTCAGTATGCGTAGTACCACCCAGGAAATGGTCGAAATGGGTTTAGAAAACGAAGAGCCTGAAGTATCTGAAACTGAAACGTCAACCCAAGCCCCACAGGAGGCGGAAAATAAACCAATATAGTGGACACGTATCTGCTATTTCAATACAGTGATACGCACGATTTTCATACACAAAGTGCATTTTTTTAGGGATAAAACGATGAAGTTAGTAACAGTATTATTGGTATTATTTTTAGCGGGCTGTGGCAGTACTTCATCAAGTAATAAGAGCAGCGAGTTGCAATCTCAAACTGCGCAAGTTGATGAACAAAACCAAACAACAGACACCATGGCGTATCGTAACTTAGCGGCTGTTATTTACCCAAAATCGTTTGAAACTGGCGGTATTTTCAAAGTGAAAGCCACGGGCAATAAAGAGGGCCATGTCTTTTTAAATACCCAGTATGATTACCGCGACCCAAGAAACATCACGATTGTTATTCCCCCTGAGGTGGCTAGCGAGCTTGAGGAAAACGTTAAAATGTCGCCTGAAGCTTATTTCTTGAAAAAGCGTATTTTGGTAAAAGGCTCACTCGTTCAAGTAAAGGTGTGGTTTAGCACCAACGGCAAGCGCACCAATAAGTACTATTACCAGACTCATATGCGCGTTGCTTCATGGAAAGATATCAATCTTGTTGGCGAAACATCCTCTTAGGTTTTTTCGTCAGCGCAACACTCTTCCTGCAAAAAGTCGATAACTGACTGTAGCTTGTCGTATTCTGCTACGCAAAATAGGGTTCGGCTTTCACGACGCTGTGTAATTAAGCCCGCTGAGAGCAAGCCTGAAATATGATGGGACAAAGTCGACCCTGGGATCTCAAGTTTCTCTTGCAAGCCACCAACGGCAATCCCTTGATATCCTGCTCTGACAACACTTCGGTAAATATTTAAGCGGGTAGGGTGGCCTAATTCTTTGAGCGCTTTAGCCGTATTTTCTAAATCCATATTGCTGATCCTCACAAAATTATATTTCGATATTACTAGAAATAACTTGATCTGGCGAATGCAAATCTTTATATTTCGATAAATCCAGAAATATAGATTTATTCATGAGTAGAGAGATAGGTACAAAGTTATGTTCGAAATAAATATGACAATGGTGCACGACGCACTGAATATGTTTGCTTTTTTAACTGCGGAGCTCACCGCACTGTTTTTGCTTATCAGCTACTTGGTAGGCGTACTGCAAATGTATATTCCGCCCTCAAAAATTCAGTCCATTCTAAGTGCAAAAAACGGTAAAGGTTATCTTGTAGCAGCTTTACTGGGTGCCATAACCCCATTTTGTTCCTGTTCTACCATTCCTTTTTTGAAAGGGTTATTAAGAGCCAAAGCGGGTTTTGGCACCATGATGGTGTTTCTATTTGCTAGCCCGTTGTTAAACCCGATCATTATCGGCTTGTTTGCCGTTACTTTTGGGATAAAGGTCACGATGTTTTACTTCACCATGGCGATGGGTGTCTCAGTTGTGGCAGGTTTCCTATTAGAAAAGCTAGGGTTCGAAAAGTACGTCCGAAGTGAAGCGTACATCGAACCAGATGCAGCAACATGTGGAACGGGTTGCGGTGGGGCTGTAGCGCCCGTGAATAAATGGAGAAAAATATGGGATTCAACTTGGAGTGACTTTAAAAAAGTATTGCCCTATTTAATCGGCGGCATTGCGATTGGCGCACTGATCTACGGTTTTATGCCCACTGAGTTTGTAGCAAGGGTGGCTAACGAGAATAATCCATTTGCAATTCCTATTGCCGCTGTCATTGGCATTCCTTTGTATATTCGGGCTGAAGCGGTTATTCCGTTAAGTGCTGCGCTTGCCGCCAAAGGTATGGGCTTAGGCGCAGTCATGGCACTGATTATTGGTAGTGCTGGGGCTAGCTTAACTGAAGTGATTTTACTTAAGTCGATTTTTAAGAACCCCATGATAGTGGCATTCTTAGTGGTTATTTTATCAATGGCGACAGGAGCTGGCTTTGTGTATAGCGCACTCTTTTAAATCTGGTTTAAAGCCCTTCGCTAAATAAAGCCCCCTTAGCTAAGTAAAGGCCCTTAGCTAGATGCTAGATGACAGCCTTGAGCTGGCAAAGAGCCTTGAGCTGGCAAAGAGCCCTGAGCCGGCAAAGAGGCGTGAGCTCACAAAAGCGCCGAGCCAAATATACTTGGGGCTTTTTCATACCTAGCGGTGGCGCTGCGCTAATCCAGGTTGTTAACTCGCGTAACGCATCGCGTGCTGCTCAGTTAATTTATCCACTATGATAGTGGACACCTGATCGCAAAAATCAAAGCCTGAGTAATCGGGATTAAATCCACTGATAAACGGTACTGCCATTATAAAGTAGCGGTCACTAGGCTTGCCATTGGCCAAAAGCGGTTGGTATTCATCATTTATGGCAAAGCCTTTTAGCCTGAGGTAATACTCGCCATCTGCACCCATGGTAACGTTTTTGCTATCGAGTGAGCGTTGCTTTTCCCCGTGTGTTTTATCTTTGAAACACACACAAGCAGGCAACACTGCTTCTTGCTCAAACATTGACTTAAAGGGAAACTCTTCCATAGGTAAGTGTTTCTGCCCAGTGCAATCAACAAACGTTTGATAGGCTACCGCGAGCGATCGCTTCGCACTATCTTCATAGTGATAAATAAAGTGGTGTTCACCTTCTATTTGTACACTGCTGTTCGCATCAACACAGACAAGTTCAAGCACTTCACTTTCGAACAAAGCCAGTAGCTGCTCGGCCGATGGTTGGGGCACGTTGGCGATGATTATTCCAATCAAAGGTAGCAGCTTACGATGTAAACGAAGCGTATCTTCGGCTGAAAAGTATTTGGCGGGATGATTTATCGTGAAGCTAAGCAGCGCCAAGGTTTCTTTCCAATGCAATGTCTGTTCAAGTTTGATCGATTGCTCGGCCTGAATGTACTCTATTTTGAACAGGGTAAACGGATCGAAGGCTTTCCTTGATTCGAGCATCCATTCGGTGAATTGTTCTAGGTTTTTATCAGCGATTTTCTGATAAAAATGGGCATCACGCTTTTTAAGTCGTTTTTTGAAATTATGCTCAAAGATAAAATCTAAGCTTAAGTACCCATTGTTTTCGGCCCTATGTTTAGCCAATTCCTGCTCAGTAAGCATGTCTTCATCTGAGACTAAAGGTTCGTCCAAATGAAAACGTATGTTAGGTAAAAGCCCTTCTAAAGAGTGCATCACGATTTTAAATTTAGTGCTCTGTTCGTTTCGTTTGTATTTAAGCTTTTCTTGGTCGTAATAGAATCGTCCGTTGGCTTTACTCAGTGTTCGAATGGCATCAATTGCAGTAAGCGAACAGCCTTTGAGGGCCACTGGGTGGTTGTATTCACGTTGCAGTTTCTTGGGTGGGTAAGGCGAATCGAAATAGCCTGCCACTTTTCCTTCGTTTTCACGCGGCCATGAATGGCCGGTACAGATGATGACCTTATCAAACCCTGTCGAGCAGCCAGAGGTAGAATATACATCGCTGGTCTTTTTATCGGAACTGGGTTTTACATCTAGCACTTCACAGCTTGTATGCACATTGATCGGCAATTTCTGGTTTTTGGCTTGTTGTACTAACGCTTTAAATTGCGCGTTTAAATAGTCACCAAATAACAATCTGGGGATAACCTGTTTGGCGTGTAAACTGGCCTTGTCGACCCCATACTCGGCTAGGTATGTCTGACTTTGTTTTTGTAACCATTGGGTTAAGGATTCATCGAAGGGAGCTAATTCGTCTGATGATATATTAGTAATGTGCTCAGCTGTTGCCCCTTCGTGGCTGTAGGGCATCCCTTTGCCCAAGGATGCATTGCGTTCAAATACATCGACGCTAAAGTGGCCAAATTCACAGCACAGCAATTTCTTAATGATAGACAGCGCGCTAGGGCCTCCGCCTATCAGAGCGATTCGTATTTTATTCATGTGCACACCTTACAAGTCAGCGACTAAACGGGGATAGGTATAAACGCTAAAGCATGTGCTATGCCTAAAAATACTGTAAAGTAGGTATAAATAATACCCAGTAAAAACAAAGTATTGTCAGATGATATTGAACAAAGTTAAACCTGGTACCGGAAGTTAACCAATTGAAAATACGTTAATTTTTCTTGTTGTTGGTAAAAGTTACAAACAAGGCAGTGCACTTGTTGGTGCACTGATTTTTTTACATAAGGCGTGACGTTCTAGTTACGCTAGGTGATTTTTAAAGAAAGCGACTGTTCGTGACCACGCTAGCTTTGCCGCCTCAGGCTCGTAACGGCTGGTGGAGTCGTTGTGAAAGCCATGTTGAGTGTTGGGGTAAATATGGGCTTGGTAGTCAACCTTGTTGGCTTTTAAGATGCTTTCGTACTCAGGCCAGCTCTCGTTTACGCGGCTATCGTTTTCAGCGAAATTAAGTAGCAGTGGGCCTTTTACTTGGCTGACCAAGTCGTCAGAGGCGGGGGTGCCATAAAAAGGCGCGGCTGCGTCAATAACATCAGGTATTTTAGCCGCTAAAAAATTACTGATATAACCGCCAAAGCAGAAGCCAACCACACCCAGCTTATTGTTAGTTTTACTGTGTTGTTTGATAAAACGTGCAGCAGCAATAAAATCGCGTTCAATTTTTTCACGCACCATGTTGCGCTGCATTTCACGCCCTTCGTCATCATTGCCCGGATATCCCCCCAGTGGAAATAACGCATCAGGGGCGAATGCGATAAAGCCGTCTTTGGCTAATCTGCGTGCTACGTCTTTTATATAAGGATTAAGCCCGCGATTTTCATGTACGACTAAAACGGCTGGCGCGGGTTTGGGCATATCATTTGGTAACACTAAATAACCTTGCCCAATTCCGTATCCCTCGGGTGATTCAAATTTCTGATAGCTGGCCGTAATGTCTTCATCGTTAAAAGACACTTGTTCCGCTAAGGCATAGTTAGGCGTTAATGCACTACTGAGCGCGCCAATGCTCAAGCCGGCAACAGATAAAGAGGCTAAACGGGTCATAAAAGTACGCCTGTCCATGTCGCCATGGGCATATTCGTCGTACCAATCGAAAGCTTGTTGTGGAATGTGTTTAGGGTCGATGTGTGACATGAAGATTCTCCTATTGGTTGATAACGCAAAACAGAGGTTCAAAGGCATGTTGATAGGGTGTTTATCTGTTAACAGCATAAACTGACACTACTATCTATTGTTCTTTGGCATAATTCAATGCTTAGCATGACTCAGGTGTTAACCAGCTTGGTAACCACTGTAAATTTATTTCTCACGGACTTCTTGTTTAGCGATTCCTTTATTAGCCTCTGTCTGACTGCTCATTTCAATTCGGGCTCATTAATGCTTTACTGAGGCTTGTTGTGGAATAAAGAAGCGACATGAATGAACATTGTTATTTTGGCCAATCGCGACCTTGCCAGTAATTTCGCGCTGAATTTATTAGTCCCTCACTTATCGCAACATAATGTCAGCCTATTTTTATCTGCCAAAGTAGGAGGAAGTGACTTAAAGCCTGTGGAAATCGAAACCCTTAGTTTCTTTGAGCAAACCCTGCTGACCCAATTGTTATCTCCACTCCTTGAGAAATTAAACAACCATCATGGCTTTAAAAGCTTTGGGCAAATTAGCAAGGAGTTTGTTCAGCCAGTGTCAGAGCTTAACGAAATAAACAGTCCTCTGGGGCTAGCAAAAACCCGTAAATTACAGCCTGATGTGATTCTGTCTATTCGATACGGCAGAATTTTAAAGGAAGCTGTGTTGGCACTACCGCCGCTTGGCGTTTTGAATTTGCATTCGGGGTTGTTACCTGATTACCGCGGGGTTATGGCGTCCTTTTGGGCTATGCTCAACGGGGAGAAGCAGCTCGGCACGTCGTTGCACTATATTGATGATGCCAGTATTGATACTGGGCGTATCATCGCACAATCTTATATGCCAGTGCGGCCTCATCAGTCTTACCTTTGGCACGTGTTGCAACTGTATATTGGCGGTTGTGAGCTTGTCACTCAGGCATTGCAGACGCTTGCACTAGGTGAACAATTAAAGACAACGGAACAACAGCAAGGGCGTTATTACTCATTCCCCAACGAGCAAGCAATAAAACGTTTCGAGGAGCAAGGACTAAGTTTAGTAAAAGAAGATGAACTGGTCGCGCTTATCCATCAATACTACTTTTAACTCGCGGGAGCGACTGCGTTATCCTATTGGCGGACAATGGAATGACGAGGCTTAGTTGACTTTTAACGGGCTAAGGCACAGCCTAATACTCAAGGTATATATTGTGTGAATAAGGGAGAGCGATGAAAATAAATCCAGCAGACTTTCAGGCTAAACAGGGCGAGGCGTGTGACCTGCATCAACGGCCTACAGACATCTCGCCTTTATATACTTCTAAAGCCCACTATAAAAAGAAGCTCAAAAAGCAAATCGATAAGATGAGTGATTTGCAGCGCAAGTTATATGCATCGAATGAGCATTCTGTACTGATTATTTTTCAAGCCATGGACGCCGCCGGCAAAGACAGCTCAATTCGACATGTAATGTCGGGTATTAACCCTCAAGGGTGTCAAGTGCATAGCTTTAAACATCCAACGGAAACCGAGCTGGATCACGATTTTTTATGGCGCGCTAATCAGGTTTTGCCAGAGCGCGGACGAATTGGTATTTTCAATCGCTCTTACTATGAAGAGGTATTGATTGCGCGCGTACACCCTGAGATTCTAGACAGTCAGCGTATTCCGGATGAAGCATTACACAAAGAGCATATTTGGCGCGAACGCTTTCGCTCGATAAATGATTTAGAGCAGCATCTGACTCGAAACGGAACGCGAGTGATAAAATTTTTCTTACATTTATCTAAAGAGGAACAATGCCAACGTTTTTTAGCACGTATCGATAATCCTGATAAAAATTGGAAATTCAGTGACGCAGATATTCAAGAGCGTGCTTTTTGGCCTCAGTACATGCAAGCCTACGAAGACTGTATTAGTTCAACGACCAGTGACGAAGCACCTTGGTATGTGATCCCGGCGGACGATAAGCGTAATGCGCGCTTGATCATCGCTAAAACTATAGTAGAAACATTCGAATCGTTGGATATGCTCTATCCGGAAGTTGATGAGCAGCGCAAACTAGAATTGCAGCGTTTGCGCACTCTATTGGTTGACCAGTCGAAATAAGGTTTTTAATCAGGTTTGTACACAATTGGCTTACCACTTGTCGGGTCAATTCTGTCAAGCGAAGGCCCCTCGTAGCTGTTGTTGAGCAACTCAACAACAGCCTCGCCATATTGATCAAACCAGAAATCACCCATGCCCTTGAGGCGTTTAATATTGGTTTGGCTGATGTCGTCCATTGCGTCATCCGGCGCTTTTTCAAACCCAGGTTGTTGACGCATTTCAGCGTTAACACGAATGTAATTGCCTGGCGGGGTGATGGTTATTGCCTGATATCCAACGACTTTTTCATCTGATAATACGTCAATGATGCAACCTTTTAGCATCCATTGCAGAGCACCCCAGTGGCGCGAATCGGGCCCATTGATTTTTCGAGTTTGGGAACCTGTCCCTATGGATAGCACTCGTCGAACGGAGTCGGGCCACAAGCGACAGGCTTCGGCAATGGCGCACATGGTCGGGTTGTTCGCCACCACACCACCATCAATTAACCACGCTTGTTCGTTGTCTGGGGGTAAGGTCATGTCTCGGGTGGGAAAGTAAGTAGGTGCTGCGCTTGAGGCATCAGCAACCTGGTATGAGAGCAAGTTCTGAAATTCGCTACGGGTCGATTTAACCACATACGGGCGGTGTTTTTCGACACCATAGGTTACGGCCAAAATATGTTTGCCTTCAGGCACGTCTTTTATTTTTGCTTGGCCGAGAGATTTCTTAAGAATATCGGTTTTACCTTTGGCTTCATATTTAGGGGCATTGATGCCATCAATTTCAAGAAAGCCTTCGTTTTGTAGAAAGATTTTTTTCGCATTCGTGACATTGTACAGCTTGTTAATATCTTGAATGTCCATGTCTGTGGTGGCGAGGGCTAAAGCAATCAGACTGCCGGTACTGGTTCCTGCGTAAAAGTCCACGCAGTCTCTGAGTGACTTTTGATGTTGTTTTTGCAGTGCTTTTTCTACATGAGTTAAAAATTGAGTAGTCGCTGCGCCGCGAATACCACCTCCGTCCAGTGAAAGTATCAATTTAGACATGCTCTTCTCCTGTATTTTTGCTTAAAAAGCAAAGTGAGTTAATCCGTTTTAATACAAGGGAAATACAGCAAAATGACAGCGTGAGTAAGCTATCCCTCTGGCTATTTAAGCATAGAATAATTCGTATAACATGGGTAACAGTAAGAGGATTTTTAAAAGCGTAGGGGCAGAAGCAAAGCAATAGAGCATTACTTTGCATCAATAAGTAAGAATCGGCGATTAGCGCATATTATCTAAAGTGCTCTCAAGGGCCGCCATACCAGTAGGTAAATCGAGCTTGTGGCCTAAATCGATAAAGGCTGAGCCCAATGCGTGAATCGTGCGAAACAGGTTATGGGTGCGGCACTGTTCTCCCATTTGTCCGATACGTATGATATTGGGGCCGAATGAACCGGATATTTCCACGCGATAGCGGTTCGACATGGTGCGTAGCACCTCTTTACCGATAATATCTTGAGGTAAGCGAATACCGACGACAGAGTTTAGCCGCGCTGGCTGCTCAACGTACAACTCTAACCCCATACCTTCTATCGCTGCTTGCAGCGCTTTTGAGCAGCGTTGATGACGAGCAAAGCGCACAGGTAGTGTTTCTGTACATACCAAGCGTAAGGCTTCGTGAATGGCTAAAATACCAGAGACTGGCGCGGTATAGTGGTAAGATTTTTTATACCAAAATTGATGGCCTAACTTGGCATCAAGGCACCAGTGGCGTAGCTGATCTGTGCGCGACTCAATAAAATTCCACGCTTTTTCTGAAAAACCCACCAAAGACACCCCTGGAATACACGACAACCCTTTTTGGCCGCCAGTGATCACGGCATCGATACCCCAGTCGTCCATGGCTAATTCCATCGTGCTTAAGGTGCATACGGCATCTACTATCACCATACAGTTATGTTTTTTGGCGACACGGCAAATTTGTTCGAGCTCAGCATTGTGCACTGTATTAGAGGTTTCCCCTTGCACTATGGTCAGAACGTTAGGTTTAGTACGTATAATATGTTGTTCGACGGCTTCGGCACTGGCAGCCTGACGCTCTTCAATGACCACCTTAGATACGTTGGCTTGTAGACGCTCAGCCATTTCTGCTAGGCGACTACTAAAGAAGCCGTTACAAATACTCAATACGTTGTCACCCGGGCGCACTAAGTTAGCAACCGCCATTTCCATGGCGGCAGAGCCTGGGCCTGCCACCCCTAAAATCAAGCCATTTTCAGTTTGAAACACATAGCGCGACATCACCTTAACTTGTTCGATAATTTGCGCCATGGTGTCGCCGAGATGATTGATCACTATGCCATTCGCTGCCGCAACTTTAGCCGGAATCGGCACCGGGCCTGCCCCCATCATGAGTAAGGGTTCGTCGGGTAAAATGTTATCTAGCGAAATAATTCCTTGTGGCACACAAATCGACACTGGGTCTCCTGAGTCATTAGACGGCTTTAAAAAAGGGTAACTAGCATATCGCCAAGCAGCGGGTAGGCATAGAGCAAAATTGAAACAAATATATTTATTATGTTGTTTGTTGTGGCTACCAATACTGGGCGCTAAATTGGCAAATTGATTTTTGTAAAACAAACGAAAGTTAAATTAATATTTACATTTAATATCAGTAGTTTACATAGCATTAACCTAGAGGCGAATAAGGCTGGTAAGGGCGCTTTATTACTGTACAATGCCGCCCCTCGAAAGCATAGACTTGCTCAAAATATATCCAGAAACGTACTTACGTGCTGGAAAGTTCTAGGAGAAATTAAGGTATGCATTCCTCTACTCATCGATTTTACGAAGATGTGCTGGCGATATTAAGCGGCACTGTTTTTGTTAGTTTAGGTTTAGCCATCTTTAAAACATTAGGTTTATTAATCGGTGGCACGGCGGGTATCGCACTGTTACTGAGTCACTTTGTACCGGTTAAATTTGGTTTACTGTTCTTTTTAGTGAACTTACCGTTTTATTATATTGCCCTTAAACAGCTGGGTTGGCGTTTTACCCTCAATACGTTTGTGACCATTTCATTGGTCTCTGTGCTGGTGGAAAATATGCATTTGTTTATTTCCCTCAGCGACATTCAACCCGTTTTTGGTGCGGTGGTAGGCGGTATGCTGATTGGCATGGGTATGCTGATTTTATTCAGGCATAAATCCAGTTTAGGCGGGTTGGGGATCCTTGCGTTTTACTTGCAGGGTAGCCGAGGCATTCGTGCTGGTACCTTTCAGCTGGTCGTTGACAGCCTTATCGTGGTTGGCGCGCTATTTATCATGAACCCGATTTTACTGGCTATTTCCCTCGCCGGTATGGTGACTACCAATGTCATACTAGCGGTGAATCATAAACCAGGGCGTTACCATAGTAACTATGCTGAAACCATGGCAGAGCTGACGTGTGAAACTGCACAAGAAGTTAAAGCGGCAAACGACACCGATCAGTCAGCAAACAATTGGCCGATATCGTTAAACGCTTTGAATTCTAGTGCGTTACCGCAAGGGTCGAGTAAGAATAAAGTCGCTTGCTCTCCCGGTTCATTTTTAAAACGCACGTAAGGCTCTATAACAAAATTGACGTTGGCGGCTTGCAACCGAGCCGCTAGATCATGCCAATCCTGCATTGTTAGTACCACTCCAAAGTGAGGCACAGGTACGGCTTTATCATCTACCTTATTTGCAGCGGGCCGGTTCGGCATTTCTGCTACCAAATGGGTAACCAACTGATGGCCGAAAAAGTTCCAGTCTATCCAATGTTCCGAAGACCGTCCTTGGGCGCAGCCCAATAACTCGCCATAAAATGCTCTGCTTACGACTAAATCTGTCACCGGAATGGCTAGATGAAAGGGCATAATGGTCATGATGATTCCTTTAATATGGGTATAAAGAGCGGGCATAAAAAAAGCCGCTTAAAAGCGGCTTTTAGAATACAGCAATTGGCTATTACACCTCAAATGGGTGACGCAAAACGATGGTTTCGTTACGGTCAGGGCCTGTCGAGATAATATCAATTGGAACGCCAGTTAATTCTTCTAGGCGTTTGATGTAGTTTTTAGCCGCTTGAGGCAAGTTATCATACTCGGTCACACCGAATGAGTTTTCGCTCCAACCTGGCATTTCTTCATACACGGGGGTGATAAGTTCATAATCATCAGCAGCCATAGGGGGCACATCTTTTACTGTGCCATCAGCATGCTTATAACCCGTACAAATGCTTAAGGTTTCTAGGCCATCCAATACATCTAGCTTGGTTAAGCAAAAACCAGTAATTGAGTTAATTTGCACAGCACGCTTCATGGCAACTGCATCAAACCAACCTGTACGGCGTTTACGCCCCGTGGTTGCGCCAAACTCATGTCCTTTAACACCTAAATGCTGGCCTACATCACAACCTAATTCAGTAGGAAAGGGGCCAGAACCAACGCGAGTTGTGTATGCTTTAACAATACCCAACACGTAATCTAAGTGAAGTGGACCAAAACCAGCGCCTGTTGCCACGCCACCTACAGTGGTGTTGCTTGAGGTTACATATGGATATGTACCGTGGTCGATATCAAGCAGGGTGCCTTGAGCGCCTTCAAACATGATCTCATCGCCACGTCTACGGGCACGATCTAAAACGTCAGTTACATCAACAACCATCGCTTTTAAGGTATCAGCTACAGCTAATGCATCAGCCAATGTTTTCTCATAGCTTACTGGTTCAACGTTATAGTAGTTGGTCAGCATAAAGTTATGGTACTCGAGTACTTCTTTAAGCTTGACGGCGAAATCTTCAGGGTTGAACAAATCACCAACGCGTAAACCACGACGAGAAACTTTGTCTTCGTATGCTGGCCCAATACCACGACCAGTCGTACCGATTGGCTTATCGCCACGGGCTTTTTCGCGTGCTAAATCAAGTTCAACATGAAACGGAAGAATAAGTGGACAAGCCTCACTGATGCGTAAGCGTTCTTTCACCGGTACGCCGCGCTCTTCTAGCATTGCGCTTTCTTTAAGCAATGCTTCAGGGCTTAGAACAACACCGTTGCCAATAACGCAGGTGACGTTTTCACGTAAAATACCAGAAGGGATGAGGTGCAAAACGGTTTTTTCACCGTCAATAACCAGTGTGTGCCCTGCGTTGTGTCCACCTTGATAACGAACAACATAAGTTGCTTTATCAGTTAAAAGATCTACAACCTTACCTTTACCCTCGTCACCCCATTGGGTTCCGAGTACCACTACATTTTTAGCCATGGATTAGAGAAGTGTCAGAAAATTAGGCGGGGATCCTATCAAATTTCCGGCAGCATCTGAATACAAAAATGTGCTTAATTTTTATATCAGGAAAAACAGGCTCACTAACCCGATGGTGACAAGTGTGCCGCCAATGCTACGTAATTGATTTACAGGCTGTTCTACCATTTGTTGCAGGTAATTACGCCATTTGTTTGGGAATAACATGGGACCGATGCCTTCGATTATTAACACTAAGGCAAAGGCGATAAGCAGTGTATTTAGCATAAAACGCTCTAAAATGAACCAAGCGCTATATGATATAGCAAATTGATCCCACGCCCTAGTGGGCTAAAGGACCGCCATTAACCAAGGTTAACTCGAAACTAAAACAGGTGCCCTTACCTAATTTGCTTTCTACTTTTAGGTCAGAATTGAGCAGCGCCATCAATTTCTGACAGATAGCTAATCCTAAACCTGCATGACTACATGTGTCTTTTTCTGTGTTACTTGCTTGATAGCGGGCATCAAAAATAAAGGCGATTTCTTTATCACTGATACCAACGCCTGTATCGCGAATATCTACCCTTAGCTTGTCATTGTGAATCGCCACGACTAAGTCGACCTTGCCATTTGCTGGGGTATGGCGAATCGCGTTGGCGATAAGGTTCGTCAGTACCCGCTCTAGCTTACCGATGTCAGCGAATACGTGATATTCAAAATGGTTCGGAATAACCCGAATCTCAATGCCTTTATTTTGAGCATCTAACGCGAATTTTGCCGCTACATCGTGAAGTAGTTCACCTAAGGGGAAGGACTCTTGATGCAGGGTAACTTGCCCGCCTTCTAAGTAGGCCAATTCGAAAATTTGGTCGATAAGATGCTTGAGGTTTTTAGCGTTCTTCAGAGAAACATCAACAAAATGTTTGCGGTCTTTTGCCGACAAGGTATCTTCGTTTAGCGCCAACGTTTCGATATAGCCCTGTAAACTGGCAAGCGGCGTGCGCAAATCATGTGATAAATCCGCTAGCAACACTCTGCGCTGGGTGTCGATTTTACTCAGCTTCTCAAACTGGTGGTCAATGTGACTCAACATGTCAGTAAAGGCGCAGCCAAGACGGTCAACTTCATTGTGACTGTTTTTATTCCAAACGGCTAAATCTCGAGGAACGTGCTCTCGATGAAAGTCCGCCTCACGGACTTTTTCCATGTCGTCGCTTAAGCGTCTAAGTGGGGTCGTGAAGTACTTAAACATCACAAGTAAGGCAATTAACAACAGCGTTAAACCGACCACCATAAACAGGGCGATTTCACGCATACTTTGGCTATTTTGTAAGTTGGCAAGTATGGAGTCGTAACGTTCCCCCCCGATAATGACGTACAGGTAACCTTGCAGCTTGTTGTCATTGTATACGGGGGCCGCGGAAAATATTTTGTGCCTGCCTAGCTGTCTTGGGTCGTCGCCTTCGATCGGAAAGCTTTTACCATTACCTATTAAGTGTTTAATCGGTGCGATATCGACTTTTTTCGCTTTGACCTTGCCCGGCTCTGCAGAGTAAGTGAGAATTTTGCCTTGCGGGTCGAGGTAATAAAATTCAAAGTTTGGGCCTAAAATCATTAAGGTATGGAATAGGTTTCCTAGCGCGTCGTAGTCGTAAACGCCCTCTTTTAATAGTGGGTTGTCCTGCACTAGGTGTTCAGCTAAACCGAGATGTAATTTTTGTTCTGCTTCTTGTTGCGTTAGTTTTTGTAGCTCATTAGTGGAATAAAAACAGGCGATCATGACCAGCATAAAGACCGCAACCAGCGAAATGGCTAAACGTTGATAGAAGCAGATTTTCATTAGTCGGATACCCCTTGAGGATTAAATTTGTAGCCCACACCCCAGACTGTTTGCACAATTTTGGGAGACGTGGCGTTTTTTTCGAGCTTGGCTCGTAAACGGTTAATATGCGAATTGACCGTATGCTCGTAGCCGCTGTGGTGATAGCCCCACACGGATTCCAGTAGTTGGCTGCGGCTAAAGACTTGTCCAGGGTGGTTAGCAAGGTGATGTAGCAGCTCAAACTCTGTGGCCGTTAGTACCAGCTCCTGTTCGGCTAAAAACACCTGATGATTTTTTTGTTCGATACGTAAAGTACCTATACACAACGCTTCGCTTTCTTGAGGGGAGGGCACATGGGATTGTTGTAGTACATGCACTTTGCGTAATTGAGAGCGTACTCTTGCTTGCAATTCGCGAACGCTGAAAGGCTTGGTCATATAATCATCTGCGCCTAGTTCTAGCCCCAGAACACGGTCGGTCTCTGAGTTTTTCGACGTCAGCATAATAATAATTTGCATTGGACGCTTATCACGAATTTGCCGACAAATATCTAGCCCATTCATATTCGGTAGCATCACATCCAGTAAGATCACCGAATAGTCGTTTTCGAGTGCTTGAGTGAGCGCGAGTTGACCGTCTGTTTGATGGTCTATTTCAACGCCAAGCTCAAGTAAGTTGACTCGCATTAGATTGGCGATATCAAGGTCGTCTTCAACGATGAGAATTCTGTCAGTCATAGGAAACACCACAAATGTAAAAACATATAGAGCGATAAAAAAGCGCTAATCTTTCACAAGAAAAGCGCTTTTTGCTTATATGTGCGTTTGTTTTGTGCTTTTTATTATTCGGTACGAGTGATCTGTATTCGAATAACAGGGTTGTCGAACTTATGTTCTACGGTTAAAGCTGACGTGCTCAGGCCATCATCTGAACTCACTACACCTGGGTGCATTGAGATAAACCCGCTATCGTCACGGGTAGGGTTGAACCCTTCTCCGCTTGCAGCAGGCCCTGGCACTGTGGCTGCGCTTTCGGTGTTTTTCTCTGTACCTGCATCATACGCAGGGCGCGTTGTTGTCCAGCTGTCTCCAACGGCTAATTGAGATAAATCCCACGCATTAATCCCAGTAAAAGCATCATTGGTATTGCCTAACATAGCGGCAATGGTGAGCTTAGCATCGGTAATGTCTTCAATGGTGACGCTGATAGTTTGCTGGTCGCCCGGTGTAATGGGGCCGTCACCACCGGCACTGGCCAAACCTAAGGTTAGAAACGATTCTGAGCTGCCCTCTTCTGCAATCCTCTCTAGTTCAACAGAAGGTACTTGGCCAACCGCCCACAAGTTCCCATCAGCATGTAAGACAATGGCGGGCGGGGATACAGGTTGTCCGTTGGTTAAGTTAACAACGGTCACCTCGTAACTTACGTCCACGGGAGTAGGTTCTGGCGCAGGTACTTCAACTTCAACGATCACTTCTCTGGTGTCATCGTCATCACAGGCGCTTAATGCGAGAGGCAGTGCCAGTAAAAGCACTTTTTTATAATGTTTGATTAAATTTGGCATAACAGTCTCCTTATCTGACGGTTACTGTTACTTTCGCGACTGGGTTCAACCAGCGATGAACGGCGTTGTTTACATCGCTTGTGCCATCAGTCATTGAATCATCTCCAATGTTGCCGCGGTGAATGTGTACTGTCGCATTGGTGTCAGCACCGGCTACGCCGCTACCGCCAGTGCCTAGTAAAGGGTCTAGTGGTGGTGGAACAGGCATACCTGGCATACCCGGTTCGCCGCTACCACGTAACTCATCATTGGCTTCGGTGCCGGCATCGTAAGCATTGAGCAATACGGTATAGGTACCCGCCTCAGTTGGAATTTCCCAATTGTCTAAACCGACAAAACCATCGTTTGACGGTAAAATCATCGCTACCACTGATAGCATTAGGTTACCGTCTGTGGTCATGACATCACCTGATGCGCTCATGGTCGGGGCGAGTAATCCACCTGCTGGGTTGGCGATCATATCTGCACCGGCTGCAGTGGCAAGGGTAGTGATGCCATCGATACTGCCACCCTCGGCCATCATTTGTAGTTCTGTGCTTGCCGCTTCTCCTACTTCAAACAAGCTTGCATCTGGGGTATGTACTACCGCAGCAATAGGCGTGAAATACAGGCCGTGGGTTAAATTTTGAATTTCTACGCTGATATCAGCAGCTAAACTTTGTTGACTTGATAATGCCAGCATGGCTGCGGCAGATAAGATATTTATGCGCTTCATGATCGTTCCTCAGTAGTGAATTAGTGTTAATGCACTATCCATACTGAGAGGAAACTATCCCGAAAGTATCACAGAAAAAAAACGAATTTGTTCTCGTGCCATCACAAGTCTAAACAAGCGTAGTTGCCGACCTATTCTGATGTTGTTTTCGCTTTGCTGAGCCTTTTGATCTGCTTTCTGACTGGAATTTTCTTCGCTTTGTCCAACTGAATGCTGTAACCATTTCCACCTATGCCATTAAACACTTCGTCGGTAAATATAATGGTGTTGTTGTCAGCAGCGAAGGTAACCGCTTCTTTTTGCGTGACGATCCCTAAGTCAATTTGATAAGCGTCGCCTGAAAAGAAGTCGTCACCTTTCCAGTTTTCAAACAACCAAAGTCGCTCTGAATCAAGTAATACTAGCTTGGTGCGATCCGGGCTCAGTGCCGCAGAGGTAACCCAACATAGTTCTTTAATAATGGTACAGGTCGAGAACTCGTTGATGTATTCAGCATCAAAATTTGCAGCGTGATCGCCTATTTTATACAGGCGTGTTTTGCCATCAAACGGGCTAGAACGGTTTTTGGTAAACAGATAGAGTTTGCGCTTAAAATAAATAAAGGCTTCAACGTCATAATGAACATTCTTACGTGGCTTCTCACCCTTGATGGCTTTAAATTTGGGGTAGGTGAACTTTATGATTTCAGCTGTGGTAGTTTCGCCTTTAATGTCGATAGGGTTTTCAATTTTATAGATAGTTAACCATTCACGATCGTTGTCATTATTGCCAAAATCACCAATAAAAAAATGACCAAAGTAGTCTTGGGTCATGTCTTCCCAATCTGAGTTTTTGGCATTCGTGATCTTGATGCTGCGCACGATGTCGCCCGTATCATCCAACTGATATAAGCGTGGCTCGTCGCCACCGTCATTTATTGCCCACAGACGCTGTCTTTTATCATACTCGATACCTGATATTTCTTTCAGGCGACTATCAAAGCTGATGAATTTAACGCTGTTGAGCAACCACACGCGGTAGCCTTGCACCGCAACGAACACGACTGCTGTTGCTAGAACGAGATATGTGATGGATTTTTTGGTCAGCATGGAAAGTCATAGATTTGCTACGTTGAGGTAAGTATACCGTTATCGGATAATAAAATGTGCCAATATTGCTAGGCAATATACAAAAAAGTGCAAAAAAGTGTAACGGTAAACGCTTGGTGTGAAACCGGGCTGAATTTGGCGTTCATATGTCGCCAAATAGAGACTGATTTTACATCGTTAATAGTATGAATTTATAAATTCAACTGATTGATATTGCTGAATAAAATTTCATTTTTAGCGGGGCGTAAATAAATATTTAAAATGACGTTAAATTTATCTTGACCAGATGTGAAATTGGGCGTAAAAATCTGCCGATTGCAGGCATTTGTCGCTGCAAGAATATGCTCTAATATCGCCGCAAGGCATCCTTATTTTGGTGAGGAATATATGAAATTTTTACTAGGATTGATGTTTTCACTAACATTGTTCGCTGCGGTTGCTGAAGAAGACGTTGCTGATGCAGCACTTATTGCCGAGTTAAAGCAGTATTGTAATGATATTGCTGAAGAAGACGGAACTGATGGTCAAGACCTGAATACGTTTTTACTTGAGTGTGTAAACAACGAGCTAACCAACGAAGGTTATCAAAAAGTAGAAAAAATCTAAGCCAGTTCTTGGCATAAAACGCTAAGCCACGCCAATGTGCGTGGCTTTTTTAATTATATCCACCTATTTGGGTCGACTAAGACTTCGCTAAACGACTCAGCATATGCAAAAACGCCACAACAGAAGACACAGGCGCCGACTCTTGCATGGTGTGATACCCCGATGAAGGAACTTGCAGCGTGGTGCCATCTACCAAGCCATTTGAGGCTGAGATAATTCGCCCTAACTCTGTCGCTCCCAGTGAATGGGGAGCATCACCGTTAGCTATTAGCTTGGCATTTATCGCTTCAACATAGGTATCTTTAAATTGATAACTCAGGCCAAGGGCTTGACACTCAGCAACCAAACGCTCGGTTAGGCGAGGGTTAAATACAGCGTTGGCGTCTTTATGCCGTAAAATGAGGTTATTTTGGGCTGCGCTTGGTAGGTCTGGGTAGGGGCTTGTATCTACCACGATCAACTGATTGGTAGAGCCACCGAAGCGCCTAAACCATTCCAACAAATAGCGCCAACTCTTGCCAGCTTCTTCTTGGGCGGTGAAAAACGCAGTACCTTGAAAACCTTCTTCAAATAGATGGACTAACGCGGCGGTGGTTAAGATATTATCAAGTTGGCCAACTAATGCGTGCTCGGTGATATTTAGCTTATCGGTGAATGCCACAGGTGTACCTGCTACCACATGTTCTAAGCCGTCAACCTCGAAAATTAAATTGTTTCTGTTTTCGCAAATATAGGCGCCTTTTATTTCGCCTCTTCCTCGATATGCACCAGACCAAGGCTCATAGGCGTATACTGATTCACCGTCGAAGCGATCAACGATTTTGCGCATTAAGCTTTCACTGACTGAGTTGCCCAATAAATCTGAGCGCGCACCCGCGACAAAAGCGGCATATTGAAATTCGTTTGGCCCTGTACAGACCAAACCGTGTCGGTCTATGTGGGCAGAAAACATTAGGCTATCAGGTTCACTCCCTTGGGCGACCAATAAGCCTTCATACCAAGTGACTTTTGCTCCGCGCTCTTCTAGTTCACGTTGCAGCACACGAAAAAATGAATGTTCAGCACCAACAACGCTTGGACTGCGCATTAGGCTGCTAAGCAACTCTATAAAACTGGATGGCAAATCGGCATGAGAATGGGGCATGGCATACTACCTAGATTTATTTGGCCCGTTGGGCAACTTGAATGATTAAGGCAGGGTTATACCATGTTGTTTGTTAATTGAAATTATTTATCTGAGACCCAGTCCATTTGAAACCCAGCACGGCGCTTTTTATCAAGAATCTCTTCTAACAAAGGCGTAAGAATAAGTTCCATTGCTAATCCCATTTTGCCGCCAGGCACCACCAATGTATTGATGCGAGACATAAATGCGCCGTCGATCATTTGTAGCAGGTACGGGTAATTAACCGTTTTCATTTCACGGCGAAAACGCACCACAACAAAGCTTTCGTCTTGGCTGGGGATTTCCCTCGCGCTAAATGGATTTGAGGTATCTACTGTGGGAACACGCTGAAAATTGACGTGGGTACGAGAAAATTGCGGTGTAATGTACTGAAAGTAATCATCTAGACTACGCACAATGCTGCTCATAACGGCTTCCCGCGAATGTCCACGCTCTGCGGTATCACGGACTATTTTCTGGATCCACTCTAAGTTTACAATGGGCACCATGCCTACGAGTAGGTCTACATGGGTAGCAACATCGGCTTCTTCGGTTACCACGCCGCCGTGTAGCCCTTCATAAAAAAGCACATCTGTATTGGTTGGCAATTCTTGCCAAGGCGTGAAGGTACCTGGCATTTGATTAAAAGGAACCGCTTCATCGAAAGAGTGCAGATAGTGGCGATGTTTACCACGGCCTGTTTCTGCGTATTCACTGAACAGCTGTTCTAACATCACAAAGTCGTTGGCTTTTGGCCCGAAATAACTGATATGCCGCCCTTGTTCTTGGGCTTTACGGATTTCTACTTCCATCTCTGGGCGGGTAAAACGGTGAAAACTATCGCCTGCGACTACCGCGGCATTAACCGACAAATTGCGAAAAATATGACGGATCGCATTTGTGGTTGATGTAGTGCCGGCCCCAGAAGAACCAGTGATTGCAATAATCGGGTGTTTTACTGACATGTAAGTTTCTTGATGGAAAAATTGAATACCATTTAAATGCAAGGCGCTGGTTTGGGTCAAGTGCTATTCGTATTTAGTTGGGTCGCCAAGTGAAAAGCTAAGCCGGCTAATGCGCCAACAATAGCCTTGTTAGAGGCAGCAGGGCAGGTTTACATGATAGTGGGTACCTGACATAGATTGTTTTGCTTGGACATGCAGTCGAAATCGACTAACGGTTTGTATTTGGGCTTCAAATGTAACAACTCATCTTCTGCAGCTGTGATGTGGCGTGTCCTAGGGACAAACTTTGTAACAAACCAAAGAAGGCTAAACACAGAGGATGCTTTGGAATTTCAGCGCTTTACCTTATAGTGGCGTTACTGTGATAAAGGGATCCGATAATGGGACAAGAAACCACAAAAATTTTAGTCGTAGATGATGATATGCGTTTACGTAGCTTGCTTGAACGTTATTTGGTCGAGCAAGGTTATCAAGTACGTGCTGCTGCGAATGCAGAACAAATGGATCGCATGCTTGAGCGTGAAAACTTCCATTTAATGGTACTTGATTTGATGTTACCAGGAGAAGACGGCTTGTCTATTTGTCGTCGCCTGCGTCAGAAAGAGAATGAAATCCCCATCGTGATGCTAACCGCTAAAGGCGACGAAGTTGACCGTATCATTGGCCTTGAAATGGGCGCTGATGATTATTTACCTAAGCCGTTTAACCCAAGAGAGTTATTGGCGCGAGTAAAAGCGGTATTGCGACGCAAGGTTGTTGAAGCGCCGGGTGCACCGTCGCATGCAGAACAAATAATTGAATTTGGCAAGTTTAAGTTGAATTTGGGCACCCGGGAAATGTCTAGCGAAGGTACGCCAATGACACTAACCAGTGGTGAGTTCGCCGTGCTTAAATCGCTGGTAACGCATCCACGTGAGCCGCTTTCACGGGACAAGTTGATGAACTTAGCACGTGGCCGTGACTACAGTGCGCTTGAACGTAGTATCGATGTGCAAGTATCACGTTTGCGCCGTATGCTAGAAGAAGACCCTGCCAATCCGCGATACATTCAAACGGTGTGGGGCTTGGGTTATGTGTTCGTACCTGATGGTGGCGGAGCCTAGTTAACCCTAGCGTATTTATTGAACGTGAGATTCCTTCCTAAAAGTGCGTTTGGACAAACGGTACTGCTGATTGGCATGTTGTTACTGATCAATCAAGTGGTATCGTATTTGTCAGTGACCTATTATTTTATTCGCCCCAGTTACCAGCAAATCAATAACTTGTTGGCCACGCAAATCAATTTAGTGTTTATTGAAGAGATTGATCACAAAGATCCAGAGCTGCATAAACGCTTTTTTGCCGCAACTGGTATGCGATTACTAAGCAATGAGCAAGCACAAGCAGAAGGCGTCGAACAAGCGATTTACTACCCATATTTGTCTCGTCAAATGAGCTTAAAACTGGGGGGAGAATCAGAAGTACGCATCACTCAAGGTAATCCTTATTTAGTCTGGGTTAAACCGCCTCAAGACCCCAGTGTATGGGTGACCATTCCCATGTTAAGCCATGGCGAATCTGACATTTCTCCGTTAACCATCTATTTGCTAGTGATTGGTATTTTAAGTGTGGCAGGTGGCTGGATATTCGTGCGCAGATTAAATAAACCACTACAAGCGTTGCAGCACGCTGCGATTGACGTTGGGCGCGGAAATATTCCGCCTCCGTTAGAAGCCCAAGGTTCAACGGAGCTTATGGCAGTGACACAAGCATTTAACCAGATGGCCAAAGGCATCAAACAACTGGAAGATGACAGAGCGCTGTTAACCGCAGGTATATCTCACGATTTACGTACGCCATTAACGCGTATTCGCTTGGCGACTGAAATGCTACCTGAAGCACAGGATTGGTTGAAAGAAGGAATAGTGAACGATATTGAAGATATGAATGAGATTATCGATCAGTTCATTAACTATGTGCGCCAAGATCAGCAAGAAAGTATGGTCAGTGTGGATGTGAATGAGCTTATCCGCGATGCAGTGCAAGTACGTAACATTGAAGAACACCATAATATTCACCTGCACCTAAAGCCTATTCCAACAGCGTGCATGCGCCGAGTAGCGCTAAAACGGGTACTGGATAATCTGATTGAAAATGCTTTTCGCTATGGTAGCGAAGATATCGAAATTCATTCCGGTTATGACAAGGCGCGTAACTTACTGTTTTTCTCGATCCGTGACTTTGGTCCAGGCATCCCCGATACGCAAATTGAAGGCTTATTTAAACCCTTCACCCAAGGCGACAAAGCTCGGGGTAGTTTGGGATCTGGCTTAGGGTTGGCGATCATTAAGCGGATTGTCGATATGCACAGTGGCGAAGTGACATTAAAAAACCACCCTGAAGGTGGTTTGATAGCGAGTATCTTTATTCCTCATACTTGCCCTTAACGCATAAGAGCAAGTAGGAAATACTACTGGTCGCTTTGTGTGTCCATGGCGAAAGTGCCTGCATGGATCGCATGCACATCGATTTCATCAAAGCGGTATTCTGTATGACAGTACTGACAGTTCATTTTAATTGCCCCTTCCGTGGCAACGATATTCAATAGCTCGCTCTTCTCCACCGCTGCCAATGCATTTGCACTGCGTTCTCGGCTACAACTGCACTTAAACACAATATCAGCAGGGGCATACACTTCAACGTCTTCTTGATGGTATAGGCGATACAAAATATCTTCTGCAGGCAAGGCGAATAGCTCTTCGTCTTTAATCGTTTCGGTCAATTTAGACAAATGGTCAAAACCAGTATCTTCTGTGATGGTGGCTTGGCTGCTGGTGGGCAAAATCTGCAAAAACATGCCGCAGGCTTTGGCGCTGGTGTCGGTTTGCTGAGTACGCAGGATCACCTTGGTGGCTAATTGCTCTGATTGTTGAAAATAACCTTCGATACATTCAGCCAATGTAGGTTTGTCTAGCGCAACCATACCTTGATAACGCTCCCCATCTGTAGGGGTGATGGTAATAACCAACACACCTTTTTGAAACAGCTGGCTAAAATCAGTAGGAAGTTCTGACAATGACTCGTCCCAGCGAGCAACACCGCGTAACTTTTGATCATGCGTACCATTGATAACGGCATAGTTAACAGGCCCATCACTTTGCAACTGCAGCGCAATATCCCCTTCGAATTTTAATGTCGCCGTTAACAGTGATGTTGCGGCCATCAATTCGCCGAGCAGTTTTTGGATAACGGGCGGGTAAGCATAAGAATCTAAAATGGATTGGTAGCTATTTTCGAGTCGAACGAGTTCGCCTCGCACATGGGCTTGATTGAAAAGATAACGGTGAAGTTGGTCAAATGACATAGTAATTTCTCAATGGATCAGCGACGCGCTGATTACTGGTGTTTAAGTTGAATAATTTGTCTACGTTGCTTTTTGTCTGGGCGCTGATCAGGTTTTGGGCTATGAAAGGCACTTAACTTACGCATTTCGCTGTTTTTTTCGCGCTGCGCTAAGCTTTCTGGCGTTTCTTCAAACATCAGCTGCGCTAAAGGGGCTGAACGTCGATGTTGCGCTAATTCTAACACGATGATCTCTTTTACATCGTATCCTTGAGGAACTTTTATCGTAACGCCGAGCTCTACCGTTTTACTCGGTTTGCAGCGTTGCCCGTTGTAACTGATTTTGCCAGACATAACTGCGTCTCTGGCTAGCGCACGAGTTTTAAAAAAACGCGCAGCCCATAGCCATTTATCTAAGCGAACGCTTTGTTCTGTAAGCGTATTTTTATTGTCTTGTACTTTGTTTGGCATAAAGAATGGCCGATATGTAATATTTTCGTAACGAATGCTTAATAGAGTTGTGACCCCGTTGTCGACTCGCTATCATTGCAAAAAAATAAATAATAATAATGACTAGATGTATGTTACTCCCACAGCCCTTAAAAGGAAAATCTAACCCATGAAAACGGTGCTGGTCACAGGTGCTAATCGTGGATTAGGTCTAGGGTTCTGCCAACAGTACTTTGCGCAAGGTGATTTAGTGATTGCCGTTTGCCGTCCAAGTGCTTGTCAGAAGGCGTTGTTAGCCCTTAAAGCGTTAGACGACAAGAGAATAAGGATTTTATGTGCAGATCTGCATTCACAAGCGTCAATTTCACAATTAGCTGCTAATGTGTCGGGAAATTACACACTAGACGTGCTAATTAACAACGCTGGTGTTAGCGCCAATGAACCTTTTGGCCAATGGACGCAAGAGGCATTTGTTGATAATTTTATGGTTAACAGTATTGCGCCTAGCTTGCTGTGTCAGGCATTAATTGACTCATTAGCTTCGAGAGCGAAAGTGATTCAATTGTCGTCAGGTGTTGCGTCGATTAGTCATTCAAATCAGTTTGCTCAAGCTCCCCTTGACGCTTATGCCATGAGTAAGGCGGCGCTGAATATGTTTACTCGGCGTTTGGCATTGCAGTTAAACGATACAGAGAAAGTCATTTGTGCCATTAGTCCTGGATGGGTGCAAACAGACATGGGTGGACAAGACGCAACGAGTACAGTACAAGAGGCTGTAGGACAAATTATTGGTCTTATCAGTAGCTTAAATAAAGCAGATAATGGCACGTTTATGGATGAAAAAGGCACGCAACTTCCTTGGTAAATAATTGGAATGATAGGCGTTTTGAGTACGCATCACCTTTTTCTAGTATGGTTCAACCGCGAGACAAGAATTATCACTAATTATAATTTCAATCACTTTTGGTTATTGCTACTTAAATATCAAGGGCAGATTAATCGCCTTGTTGTCGCTTTACTGGTGATATTTTTGCTGGCTTATTTAGCCGAGTTAACGTGGCGTATATGGCCTCAGGGGGAATTAGCACACAGCACATTGCCTTCAACGAGCGTCACACCTATCGCATCAGGCGGTAACAGCAACCTTGATTTGCTACCGGTAAAGCGACTGAATTTATTCGGTGATTTTCAAGCAGCCCCAGTGACAGAGCAAACGGTTACTGATGCGCCTGAAACCAAACTGAATCTGACGTTAACGGGCGTAGTGGCTAGTTCTGTAGAAGCCGAAGGGGCAGCGATTATTGAAAACCGCGGAAGCCAAGAAACCTATGGCTTAGGGGATAAAATAATTGGTACCAATGCGACCCTACGCGAAGTATTCCGAGACCGAGTGATTATTCGTAACGGCGTGATCAACGAAACACTGATGCTAGATGGCGTTGATTTTGATGAGGCAAATAAAAAACGAGCTCGCGCTCCTCGTCGCCCAGCCCCTGAAATGGCTCCCAGTCCTAGCCAAAATGACGTGATTACCTTGTCTGACGATGTGATAGATGCCACCCGTATGCTTCAGCAGCAGCCTGCTAATTTTACTGATTTTATCTCGGTTGCGCCTCACAGCGCGAATGGCGAGCTACAAGGTTACCGCGTAAGCCCTGGCAAAAAGCCTGAACTTTTCAAGGCGGCAGGCTTACAAAGCGGTGACGTGATAACAGATATTAATGGTTTAAATTTAACCGACCCTCAGCAAGCAGTTGAGGCGATGGGCGAGTTGCGCGCAGCGCAATCATTACAAATTACGGTCAGCCGAGACGACGAGCTGCTGACCTTGTTTTTAGATTTACCCGATGCGGAACAGGAATAACTAGCATGAATTTTATCCAGCGAACAAGCCGTAATATTTTACCCAGCTTGTGCCTTATTATTGGAGCCGCATTTTTCTCTGCGTCAACCTATGTAGCAGCAAATGAATATTCCCCGAACTTTAAAAACACTGATATCGGTGAATTTATTAATATAGTGGGCAAGAATTTAAAGAGAACTATCATAGTGGACCCCAACGTGCGGGGTAAAATTTCTGTGCGTAGTTACGACTTATTAAATGAAGAGCAATACTACCAATTCTTCTTAAATGTGTTGCAAGTATACGGTTATGCTGTGGTTGAAATGCCGACCGGTATCGTCAAGGTAGTCCGTTCAAAAGACGCTAAAACCTCTAACTTACCCGTCGTAGAAGGAACCCCTTTTGACGGTGATGAGATGATCACCCGGGTGATGCCTGTCTACAACGTGCCTGTGCGTGAACTTGCCCCTATTCTAAGACAATTAAACGATCAAGCTGGTGGTGGAAACGTGGTGAGTCACGACGCATCAAATGTAATGATGCTGACAGGCCGCGCAGCTGTGGTAAACCGTTTGGTCGAAATCATTGAGCGCGTTGACAAAGCGGGAGATGAAGAAGTTGATATTGTTAAGTTAAAATTTGCCTCGGCATCAGAGCTAGTGCGCATTATTGATAGCATCAACAAGTCCACAGGAAAAACCAACGCCGGTGGCAAAGATGCACCGCGCGTTGTGGCTGATGATAGAACGAACAGTATTATGGTCAGTGGTGATATTAAAGCGCGCCAACGTATCGTTAATTTAATTGAACGCATGGATCAAGAGTTAGAAACCAACGGTAATACGCGGGTTATTTTTCTTAAATACTCAAAAGCAGAAGAACTAGTCAAAGTTTTACAAGGGGTAAGTGCCAGTATTCAAGCTGAAGAGCAAGGCGCTGCTAAATCATCTAGCAATTCTAATCGTGGTGACATCAGTATTGAGGCGCATGAGGACTCTAACGCATTGGTTATTACCGCACAGCCAGATATGATGCGTTCTTTAGAGGATGTGATCCGTCAATTGGATATTCGCCGTGCGCAGGTTCAGGTTGAAGCGATTATTGTTGAAGTGTTTGAAGGTGACGGCACCACAGTCGGTGTGCAGTGGGCCAGCGAAGATTATGGCGCGCAGCAGTTCAGCAACGGTAATGTGGTCGGTATAGGCTCCTTAGCGGTAGCCGCAGAACAAGCATCTGATACCACCACTACCACAGTCGGCTTTGATGACGATGGCGACCCCTATTCGTTTGATGAAACCACTGAGGGGGATTACACCGCGCTTGCTTCATTGCTGGGCGGCGTTAATGGTTTCTTGGTCGGTGCGGTTAAAGACGGCTGGGGCGCAGTACTGCAAGCGGTCAGTACAGATACCAACTCGAATGTTCTATCAACACCTCATTTAACCACACTTGATAACGAAGAAGCGTTTTTCATCGTGGGTCAAGAAGTGCCGATTATCACAGGCTCAACAACAGGTTCAAATAATACCAACCCGTTTCAATCGGTTGAACGCCAAGAGATTGGTATAAAACTTAAAGTCACGCCGCAAATCAACGAAGGCAACGCGGTGCAACTGCTGATAGAGCAAGAAGTATCAAGTATTAGCGGTGCAACTTCGGTAGATATTTTAATCAACAAACGTGAGATTAAAACCAACGTTATCGTCGACGATGGTGGCACAATTGTATTGGGCGGTTTAATCGATGATGACGTACAAGAGAGTGTGTCTAAGGTACCAATTTTGGGCGATATCCCGTTTATTGGTAATCTGTTTAAATCTACCACGACTAGCAAATCTAAGCGTAACCTGATGGTATTTATTCGCCCTACGATTATTCGCGATGGAGTAACTGCGAATGATATAAGCCGTAAAAAGTATAACTACATTCGTGCTGAACAACTTAAGCGTCAGTCCGAAGGGATCCCATTAATGCCGTTTTCTGAAAACCCAGCATTACCAGAGTGGGACGATGGGCTAGCATTGCCGCCTTCCTATGGCGAATACATGGAAAAAAGAGCCGAAGCTGAAAAGGCCACTGAGAAAGAGGGTGATGAGTAGCAATGAGCTCAGAATCAATCAGTACCATGGAAGCTGAGGAGCAAGCTCTCGTTGCTGCAGGCACCGATGTAGATGCACCGATAGAAGATGCTGAACACAAACAGCTGGCTTTTAGTTTTGCTAAGCGCCATAAGGTGCTGCTGGAAACCGCCGAAAGCCCAGCTTTGCTGTATCATACGAATGAGACCGACTTTACTATTTTTGCTGAGGTGAGGCGCTTTTTAGGTGCGCCTTTTCAATTACGTGAAATAGAAAGTAGTCAGTTTGAAAAGTTACTGACCAGTGCATTTCAGCGTGACTCTTCCGCAGCCAAGCAGTTAATGGAAGATATTGGCAACGAAAGTGATTTATTTGCTCTTGCCGAAGAGTTGCCAGACACAGAAGATTTGTTAGAAAGTGAAGATGATGCCCCGATCATTAAATTGATCAACGCCATGTTAGGCGAAGCCATTAAAGAAGGCGCATCTGACATCCATATTGAAACCTTTGAATCGCAGCTATTGGTGCGTTTCAGGGTGGATGGAGTATTAAGAGAGATTCTTCGTCCGAATCGTAAAATGGCCTCTATGTTAGTTTCACGTATTAAGGTAATGTCAAAAATGGACATCGCCGAGAAGCGCGTACCACAAGATGGACGTATTACGCTGCGTATCGCTGGTCGTGCGGTTGATGTCAGGGTATCAACCATGCCATCTAGTCACGGTGAGCGAGTGGTGCTGCGTTTACTCGATAAAAATAATGTACGTTTAAATCTTGAAGATTTAGGCATGACCAAAGTTAATCGCGGACATTTTTCAGGATTAATTCGAAAACCTCACGGCATTATCTTGGTAACGGGCCCCACGGGGTCGGGTAAGTCCACCACTTTGTACGCTGGCTTGAGTGAAATTAACTCCAAAGATCGCAATATCCTGACGGTTGAAGACCCGATAGAATTTGACTTACAAGGCATTGGTCAAACACAAGTTAACGCCAAAGTGGACATGACGTTTGCTCGAGGGTTGAGGGCGATTTTACGTCAGGATCCCGATGTGGTCATGGTGGGAGAAATACGTGATTTAGAAACGGCGCAAATAGGTGTTCAAGCCAGTTTAACCGGCCACTTGGTAATGTCTACGTTGCACACCAATACCGCCGCTGGCGCGATTACTCGTTTAGAAGACATGGGCATTGAGCCCTTCTTGCTGTCATCTAGTTTGCTTGCTGTTTTATCACAGCGTTTGGTGCGTACCCTATGCCCTGAATGCAAAACCACCTATGAACCAAGTGCGCAAGAATGCAATATTTTGGGAGTGACAGTTGGCAGTGAAGCCAGCCAGCACCTGTGTCGCCCTAAAGGCTGTGCAGCGTGTAATCACACTGGATACCGCGGAAGAACCGGAATTCACGAATTACTGATTGTGGATGAAGGTATTCGCGAGCTAATTCACAATGGTCACGGCGAGCAAGCGATTGAAAAGTACATTCGCCAAACTACGCCAAGTATTCGTGATGATGGTTGCCGTAAGGTATTAAGCGGTGACACTTCCCTCGAAGAAGTATTGCGCGTAACGCGAGAAGATTAGAATGGCAGCGTTTGCTTACAAAGCGATCAACAAAAGCGGCAAGAGTAAAAGCGGCGTACTCGAGGGCGATAACGCTCGCCAGATACGCCAGCAGTTGCGTGAACAGCAACTTATTCCGCTGGAAGTAGAACAAGTCGCAGAGAAAGAGCGTCGCTCGGCCAAGCAGTTCTCCTTGTTTAAACCGAAAATTTCTGCCTCTGATTTAGCCTTACTTACACGTCAGTTAGCGACCTTAGTTGAATCTTCTTTGCCTATCGAAGAGGCCTTAATGGCTGTAGCGCAACAATCTGAAAAGCCGCGCCAGAAAAACATGATGATGGCGGTGCGCAGTAAGGTGGTGGAGGGCTATAACCTAGCCGATGCCATGGCAGAATTTCCACATGTATTTGACGAGTTATTTCGCGCCATGGTTGCAGCAGGCGAAAAGTCCGGGCACTTAGACACAGTGCTTAATCGCTTAGCGGATTACACTGAGAAGCGCCAACAAACCCGCAGTCAAATTACCCAGGCGATGGTGTACCCAACGCTGATGATGTTCTTTGCAATGGGGATAGTCATCTTATTACTGACAGTGGTAGTGCCAAAAATTGTTGGTCAATTTGATCACATGGGCCAAGACTTACCCACGATCACCAAGGTACTGATCAGTGTCAGCGAGTGGATGCAAAATTACGGCTTAGCCTTGATTGCGCTTTTGGCCGTGGTGGCGGTTATTGTGGGCCGGGTGTTACAACAACCAGTGATGAAAAAGCGTTACCACCACTTTATTCTTGGCTTACCTTTGTTGGGTAAAGTGTCAAAAGGGCTGAACACTGCGCGCTTTGCTCGTACATTAAGTATTTTGACCTCCAGTTCAGTGCCTTTATTAGAGAGCATGAAAATTTCCAGTGATGTGTTGGCGAACTTGTACATTCGTGACGAGGTCAAAGGCGCATCAGTCAATGTAAAAGAGGGCTCAAGCCTTCGAGCGGCGTTAGAGCGAACCAAAATGTTTCCACCTATGATGATGCATATGATTGCCTCGGGTGAGCGAAGTGGTGAGCTAACGCAAATGCTTGGGCGCGCTGCTGATAATCAAGACCGAGAATTTGAATCCTTGGTTGGCGTGTCTTTAAAAGTGTTTGAACCGCTTTTGATTGTTTCTATGGCAGGGATTGTGCTCTTTATCGTAATGGCCATCCTGCAACCTATTTTAGCTTTAAACAACATGGTGAATCTTTAATGAAAACGTTACAACGTAAACAGCGCGGCTTTAGCTTGATTGAGGTCATGGTAGTGCTATTGATAATCGGTATTATGGCATCGATGATCGCACCGTCTATTTTAGGTAATCAAGAGCAAGCGCAGTTGAAAAAAGCAGCTGTGGATATTCAGCAGCTTGAAAGTGCATTGGAAATGTACAAACTGCGTAATAATGTTTTTCCTACCAGCGAGCAGGGGCTCGACGCATTGGTAACCATTCCTACTATTGATCCGATTCCACGTAATTATCAAGAGGGCGGATTTATTAAGCGCTTACCTGAAGACCCTTGGGGCAATCCTTATCAGCTTATCAGCCCTGGAGAAGTTGGGGTTATCGACATTTTTTCAAATGGGCCCGATGGCGAAGCCGGCACTGATGATGACATTGGTAACTGGAATCTAAACGATTATTTAGGCTAACAGGCTGGTGCTACACGCTGCCTCTTGCAAATCGAATGAAATAAAGCCAAAACACCAACGCGGCTTCACATTGCTGGAAGTCATGTTGGTGTTAGTGATTATGGGGCTGTTGGCGGGCACTGTGGTGTTCAATATTAGCGGCCAAAGCGGACAAGACAGACTCAAGCAGCAAGTACAACGCTTTCAAGTGGTGTTTAGTATGGCCTCGGATTATGCCGTACTCAATCAGCAGCAACTTGGGGTGTATATCGATCAAGATAAAAACCAATATAGTTTTGTTGTCCTTAATGAGGAACAAAACTGGCAACTGATCTCTGGGGACAAAACATTCGAGGCTCATACCCTACCTGACGAATTCACGTTCGAACTCGCACTAAACGATTTGCCCTGGGACACAGACGACAGCTTGTTTAACGAGTCTTCTATTGATGCTGAACTATCATTTAGTGATGACGATATCAGCATAGGTGATGAGGAAGAAAAGAAGCTCCCGCCGCCTCAAATTCTTTTATTGTCTAGTGGAGATATCACGCCTTTCTCTTTAGGTTTTGCTTACGAGCCGGGTTTTTCATCTGAACCTGCCAGTTATTTCCGTCTCAATGTACAAGACTCACTGCCGTTACCCTTGAAGGGCCTCTAGAAACGTTATGAAGCTACCCTCTATTGCTCGTCAACACAAAGGAATGACCTTACTGGAAGTGATGGTCGCTTTGGTGATATTTGCCATGACAGCGACCGCCATTATGAAAGCGGCCAGTGACCATTTAAGCAGTATTGGGCAGATAGAAGAAATTACCTTCGCGACTTGGGTAGCGAATAATCGTTTAACCCAGCTGCAGCTCTCAACAACATGGCCACCAAAGAACAACGCTAAGGGTGAACAAGAAATGTCTGAGCGTACGTGGTTTTGGCGTCAAACTGTGAGCAAAACCAATGATAGTGAATTGATGTCAGTGGAAGTCAGTGTGGCATTAGACGCTGCGTTTTCTGCGCCAATCACCTCTGTGACGACGTTTGTGGCTAAACGAGATTCAGATGTCTAATCTCATCCGAATACCAAAACAGTTGAGTCGTAGACCAGTTCGTTCATGCAAAATTGGCCCTTTGCGCAGTGACGCACGCGGTTTTACCTTGCTGGAAATTCTTATTGCCATGGCGATTTTCACCTTAATTGGTATCGCTAGCACTGGTGTACTGACAAGCGTTATAGACAGTGATGAACTTTCAACAGAACGTTTTGAAAAGCTGCAAACTTTGCAACGGGCTATGTTGACCATTGAGCGGGATATACTGCAGGGAGTTGCTCGTCCCGTCAGAGTGGAAGGTGAAATGAGCGAGCGCGTTATGCTGGGCGGAGATGGCATATTAGATAGTAACCATGATGGGCTTATTTTTGTGCACGGTGGCTGGCACAACCCGCAATTGCGTTTACCACGCAGTACTCTGCAAGGCGTAGGGTATCGAGTACAGGAGCGCCAACTACAGCGCTTATACGGCAACTATGTGGATAATGTGATTGGCTACGAGCCTAAAGTGAAGGTGCTACTTGAGAATATAGATGACTTTAAGGTGTACTTTATTCCGGTTGACGAAGACCAAGAGGACGACTCAGCATGGCAAGATGATTACAGCGATGTGGTTTTACCTAAAGCAGTGGCGATAGAAATTACCAGTCAAGATTTTGGGTTAATTCGACGTGAATTTTTGCTTGCAGGGGCTAGCTCATGAGCGACATAAAACATGAGCTGCAACAACAAAGAGGCGTAGCACTTATTATCGTGTTGCTGATCGTTGCTTTAGTCAGTGTACTGGCCACACAGATGGGCTCACGTTTACAGTTGCAAGTTAAGCGTGCATCGAATATTAAAGATAATAACCAAGCCTATTGGTACGCCATGGGTGCTGAACAATATGCACAAAAGTCGATTAAATTTCTGCTTGAAAACAGTGACGGTGTTATTAACCTGAACCAACAATGGTCAGAGCCTTTTGTTTACCCGTTGGAAGGCGGCGGAATTCAAGCACAATTATTGGATATGCAAAGTTGTTTTAATATCAACAGCTTGCAAGGCGGAGACCAAAGTAGTACTGGCGCAGGAACCCGATCTGGGCCAAGCGAACGCCAGTTGGCATTTAAACGCTTAATGACAAATATTAACCCCGACATCAGTACCTATGATATTGATACCTTTAGTGACTCTTTAGTCGATTGGCTCGATGCAGACAGTAATATGTTGCCGCAAGGCGCAGAAGACAGTGAATATGAATCTCGTCAATTTCCGTATCTTGCTGCGAACAATTTGATGGCACACAGATCAGAGCTACGTTTGGTCAATGGCGCAAGCATCGAGTGGCTGGCTGATGTGCTTGACCAGGTGTGTGTAATACCCAGTGATGATCAATTGAAAATCAATGTGAATACCATTGATGAAGAAAGTATTGCAGTATTGGCCGCGTTGACTGGGCTTGATGAGTCCGGTGCGCAAGATATTATTTCAAATCGACCGGATGATGGATATCAGACCAAAGATGAGTTCTTAGCGGTCAATACTATTTCAGCGCTTAATATGCCCAGTGAACGCGAGGATTGGTTTGATGTCACCACGCAACACTTCATATTGAAGGTAAAGACTTCATATAATAATGCCACGTTTTCTATGCTCAGCGTATTTAAGGTAGATGACAACCAGAACGTGACTGTATTGCGCAGAGAGTTCGCCTTACAATGAACAAGGCTAGAAATCACAATCCACAGCCAGTCAATAGTGGAAACAACAGAATGGTTAATGACCAAAGTAGGCCAGCATAATGGAACAGTTAATAGTTAGATTAGGCTCGAATGAGAACGATGCGATCCATTGGATTGTATGTTCACCTAATGAAGATGACGTGATAGCAAGTGGCGAGCTTGCTGGAGTTGAGGATTTGTCATCCCTTAAGGACAGAGCCGGACAACGGCCGATTGTTGCCTTGGTACCTACTAGCGACGTATTACTCAAATGGGTAACGCTACCGAGCAAAGCTGGACGCAAAGCGTTAACCGCGATCCCGTTTATGCTCGAAGATGAAATAAGCAGTGATATCGCCAGTCAATTTTTCGCTTTAGGTGGCCGCAAAGATAATCAACAAGCAGTTGCTGTCATCAGCAAAGCTCGCCTACAGGCTTGGCAAAAGCAATTGGCTGATGCTGGGTTATATTGTGAGCGTATCGTGCCTGATATTTTAGCGGTGCCTGAACCAACTGGTGGTTGGGCTGCGCTTGAATTAGGTGAGCAATTGCTGATCCGTCAAGATCAATGGGCGGGTATTCAAGGTGAAAAAAACTGGTTAGTACAAGCGATTAATCATCATGCGAAGCAGCTCCCTGAGCCATTGTTATTAGATAATTACAGTAGTTTATCTGAACAAGAACTGAGCAATGTACTGCTACAAGAGCAGCGTGTTGATATGCCTATGAAGATATTGGCGCGTGGGTTACAAGCTACCCAATTTAATTTGCTACAAGGTGAATTTAAATCACGCAAAAAACAAGGTGGTGAGTTTAGAAAATGGCGTTTAGCAGCGGTACTGGCCATTGTGGCCTTATGCACGACTTTGATTGATAAAGTTGCTTTGCAGCAGCAATTAAGTCACGAGAAAGCCCAGTTGTCTGCACAGGTAAAGTCAGAATTCAAACGCGCATTTCCAAATGCTGGGGCATATCGAGATGTACGCGCGACCATGCGCAGCAAAATGGCGGCGCTTGAGCAAGGCTCTGGTGGTTCGTCGATGCTGGTGATGATGAGCCAGTTATCAGAAGCGTTTGCCAAAAGTCAGGTAAAACCATCGAGTGTAAAATTTGATTCTGCGCGCCGGGAATTACGTATGCAAGCCATGGCGGCAAACTTTGAGTCACTAGAGCAGTTCAAGCGTTTAGCAGAAGCGCAAGGCTTTGAAGTGGAACAAGGTGCCATTAATAACCGCAATGATTTGGTGTTTGGTTCGTTGTTGGTAAGGAGCTAAGATGAATGCCTTAAAGGAAAAATTTAACCAACTGACTGAGCGAGAGCAACGCTTAGTGATAATCTCAGCCGTTGTGGTTGTGGTCGGTATGTTTTATTGGTTGGTCTGGTCACCTTTGAATCAAGCGATAGAGCGTGATCAAAAAGCCGTTGAATCACAAAAATCGTTACTGAGCTGGGTGCAAAAAAATGCTAACCGAGCAATACAGTTGCGCGCCGCCAATGGGGTGAGTACAGGGTTTAATGGTTCGCTTGCTCAGGCAGCGAATCAGACCGCAGCGAACGCGAATATTCCGATTGCACGAATGCAGCCTCAGGGCGAGGAGCTTCAAGTGTGGGTTGATCAGGCGCCGTTTAATGGCGTGTTAGATTGGCTACAATCATTGGAAGATATGGGGATCAGTATTTTAGATTTAGACATAGCCGAAGCTGATGCCCCAGGGCAAGTTAAAATCCGTCGTTTGAAATTAGGTAAATCATGAAGTCAGTTTTAAAGTGGGGCTTTATTTGCCTTATTGTTTTCGTTGTATTTCTTATTGTTAAGCTACCGGCAGCACAGGTTATTTCTCGTGTTCAACTGCCATCAGAGGTTACCGTTCACGGCGTATCTGGCACTATTTGGAATGGTCATGCAGCGTCCGTATCGGTACAAGGGTTGCCGATTCACGATGTGAATTGGCAATTAGCATTTTTACCCCTACTAACGGGTACGGCCAGCTTAGATGTGAAAGCGGGTAATATTCGAGAAGTAGAAGATATTTCTTTTGATGGCCACATCGCTATTTCAAACGGGCGATTACAGGGTGAAGATGTTCAGGTGTTTTTACCCACCAGTTTAGTCATCACCAGCTTGCCTTTGCCTATCCCTGTGAATGCCAGTGGGCGTTTTAAAATTGCGTTAAAGGAAGTGGATTACACGGAACATTGTCAAGTGCTTGAAGGGCAGGGCCTTTGGTTAAAAGCGAAAGTGCAGGGGACTCAGCAGGAGATTGATTTAGGGAATTTTGAATCTTCGTTGAAATGCGAGAACGAAGAAGTGGTTATGACAATTAATGAACCTAATAGCTTTGGGTTAAGCGCGGTTGCACATATTCCAAGTTCTTTGGCATTTCGGATTAACGGCCGTTTTAAACCAAATGCAGATTTGCCGAGCGAAGTACATCAGGCCGCACAGTTTTTTGGTAAAAAAGATGCTCAAGGATACTATCCTGTCAAATTCTAGTACGGTGACAATATTAAGAAAGCGAAAAAGGCGCTTCAATGAAGCGCCTTTTTCGTTTGTTCGGATATGCTAACCGTTAAGCGTTGTAGTAGCTCAAGCAGGTTTCTACTTCTTCTTTGGAACCTAAGATAACCGGAACGCGCTGATGAATTTCAGTGGGCATGACTTCCAAAATTCTGCCATGACCTGTTGAGGCTAGCCCGCCAGCTTGTTCCATTAAAAAAGCCATTGGATTTGCTTCATATAGTAAACGCAGTTTGCCCGGCATTTCAGGGTTACGTTTATCAAATGGATACAAGAAAATCCCCCCACGACTGAGTACTCTGTGTATGTCACCTACCATGGCCGCGACCCAGCGCATATTGTAGTCTTTATCACGAGGCCCATCGGTACCCGCAATCAAGTCACCAATGTAGTTTTGCACCGGATCTTCCCAGTGGCGTTGATTTGAGGTGTTAATCGCAAACTCAGACGTTTGTGTGGGCACCTGAATATTTTTTTGCGTTAACAAAAAGCCGCCGTGGGTTTTATCTAACGTATATAGATGGGTCCCGCGACCTGTGCTTAATGCGAGCATGGCGCTTGGGCCATATAACACATAGCCTGCGGCAACAATTTGCGTACCTGGTTGTAAAAACGCTGAGGGGTCGTCTGCATCCATCCATTGTGGCGCATGGGTAATCGAGAATATAGTTCCGATTAAGCTGTTAATGTCGGTATTTGATGAGCCATCCAATGGATCAAAACTGACTAAGTAGTTTCCGTTCGGATTACAGGCCACAACATCATCTTCTTCTTCAGATGAAATGGCTTTCACATAACCAGATTCACTGAGTATGTCTTTTAGAATTTGATTAGAAATAACATCAAGTTTCTTTTGTGTCTCGCCTTGTACATTCTCACTTAAGGTTGACCCTAAAACACCAGCTAATGCGCCCTGACTGACCCTGAATGATATTTCCTTACATCCCGCTAATAATGTTCTTAATAGCAGGATAAGCTCCATTGGAGCGCCGTCTTCTTGAAGTTGCGAGTTGAGTCTTTTCATGTGTTATTTTGACCTTTTATCATGGTTGTAGGGACAGAAAATAGCAGCGAATATTGTTGTTTTTATGCTCGCTGTGTACGGTATGACCAGTGTAACCGGATTTTTTCTAAAACTCAGCTCCGATTACTGCACTTTCAGGCCTAGATAATGAATTTGTCATCTTGTCAGTGCGTTCTGGTATCGGTATCTGGTAATCTAGACGGATATTTATTCCAGAAAAATTGCTATGCATTTACATATTTTAGGTATCTGCGGAACGTTTATGGGTGGCATCGCTGCTATTGCAAAGGCGATGGGCCATAAAGTAACCGGTTCTGACAACAACGTTTATCCTCCGATGAGCACACAACTTGAATCTTTAGGTATTGAGTTAACCCAAGGTTTTGATGAAGACCAATTCGACCCCCAACCTGATATGGTGGTGATAGGGAACGCCCTTTCGCGGGGCAATCTTGCCGTTGAATATGTACTTAATCGAGGCCTTCCTTATACCAGTGGCCCGCAATGGTTATTGGAAAACGTACTTAATGATCGTTGGGTTCTTGCGGTTTCAGGTACTCACGGCAAAACCAGTACCTCGAGTATGTTAGCTTGGATATTAGAGAGCGCAGGGATGTCTCCGGGCTTTTTGATTGGGGGTATACCACAGAACTTTGGCATTTCAGCCCGCTTAGGAGAGACCCCGTTTTTCGTTATTGAAGCCGATGAATACGACAGTGCTTTTTTTGATAAACGTTCAAAATTCGTTCATTACCGCCCTCGAACACTGGTGATCAATAACCTCGAATTTGATCACGCGGACATTTTTGACAGCATTGCAGATATCCAAAAACAGTTTCACCATCTTATTCGCATGATACCCGGTAACGGCCTCGTCATTGCGCCTAAAGCGGATACGCATATTACCCAAGTGCTCGATAAAGGCTGCTGGTCTCCAGTGCAGTTTGTTGGAAGTGATTGGAAAGTGGCAGAGTGTGCGGCTGATGGCAGTGAGTTTGATGTGGTGTATAAAGGGACATCCTTTGGCCGGGTTAAATGGTCGCTGTTAGGTCAGCACAACGTACAAAATGCCATGATGGCGATAATTGCTGCTCGTCACGCAGGCGTGTTGCCTGAAGTGGCTATCGAAGCGTTGACCAATTTCGTTAATGCAAAGCGCCGTATGGAAGTACTCGGTACGGTCAACGGTATAACTGTTTATGACGATTTTGCCCACCATCCCACAGCGATATCGACAACCTTAGAAGGGCTGCGAGCAAAAGTAGGAAAAGCGAGGATTCTAGCGGTTCTTGAACCACGCTCAAATACAATGAAAATGGGGGTCCACAAACAAACACTCGCTCAGTCTTGGTCAGCTGCCGACCAAGTTTTTATTTATCAACCGAGCCATTTGAGCTGGTCAATGGATGCATTACTGGCGCAGAGCGAGGTGACTACCTCATTACATGATGATCTGGAAATACTAGAAAAATCTATATTGTCTTATGCTAAACCGGGCGACCATATATTAATTATGAGTAACGGCGGATTTGGTGGTATTCATCAGCACTTGCTACAAAAACTGTCACAGTAAACCGACATAATTATTCGTTAATTCTCAGGCTTGATATAGCCATGCAAATAGGAATTTTTAATACATGTACAAATTTATGATTGGCGTCCTTGCACTTTCTTTTAGTGTCAACGTGTTAGCTTGGGGGCAAATTGGACATAGGGTAACGGGCGCTATTGCTCAGCAACATTTGACCGCACAGGCACAAGCAGCCATTAGCGCTTTATTGCCTAATGAAGACTTGGCCGAGGCATCAACTTATCCAGATGAAATGCGTTCTAACCCAGATGAGTTTTGGCAAAAGAAGGCCGGTCCATTTCATTACGTGACAATCCCTAGAGGCAAAACATATCCACAAGTCGGCGCGCCCGAAGAAGGGGACGGGGTCACTGCATTGAGAAAGTTTACTGAGACGTTAAAAAGTAGTGAAGCTAGCAAAGAAGATAAGCAGCTAGCATTGCGCTTTATCGTGCATATTATCGGTGATTTGCATCAGCCGTTGCACGCAGGTGACGGGACTGACCGAGGAGGTAACGATTTTAAAGTGAACTTCTTTTGGCAAGACACCAACTTGCATCGAGTATGGGATAGCGAGTTAATAGAGCAACGTAAACTGTCGTACACAGAATGGACAGAGAAACTTAGTCGCAAAATTAGCGAGCAAAATGTTGAGCGCTGGAAAACCACTGATCCAAAAGTATGGATAGCGGAAAGTATTAAAATTCGCAACGAAATTTACCCCGAAGAAAAAAGCATTTCTTGGGATTATTTATATAATCACTTACCTCAAGCGCAAGAGCGCTTAAAAATGGCAGGCATACGCATTGCCACTTATTTGAACGAGATTTATAAATAAATCTTGGTCAATAGCAGGCAGTAAAAAGGCAGCGAATTTGCTGCCTTTTTATTGCCACAACGCAAGACTAGCTTTTGTGATATTGGGCGCTGTATTTGTGAACTGCATCAACAAAGACTTTGGCGTTTTCAGGCGGCACATCTAAATGAATACCATGGCCCAAATTGAATACATGGCCTGAGCCTTCTCCAAATCCCGCCAGTATTGTTTGTACTTCCTGTTCAATACGCTCTGGTGACGCATAAAGCATTGAAGGGTCCATATTCCCTTGTAGCGCTACTTTATCGCCTATTCGTGCCTTAGCATTGTCTATATCGATGGTCCAATCTAGCCCAACACCGTCACAGCCAGTAGCTGCTATCGATTCTAACCACATACCCGCATTTTTGGTAAATAGGGTCACAGGGACTTTGCGCCCATCGTTTTCTCGGGTTAGTCCATCGACGATTTTATGCATGTATTGCAATGAGAAATCTTGATAGTCGCGAGGAGACAATACCCCACCCCAAGTATCAAACACCATGACAGATTGAGCGCCGGCTGCGATCTGTGCATTGAGATATAAAATGACCGAATCGGCCAGTTTATCTAACAACAAATGCAGGGCTTTGGGATCACTAAAAGCCATCTTTTTGATTTTAGTGAAGGCTTTACTTGAACCGCCTTCAATCATATAAGTTGCTAGCGTCCACGGGCTGCCGGAGAAACCAATAAGAGGGACTTCACCTTGTAAGTTTTTACGAATGGTACGCACCGCATTCATGACGTACTGTAACTCTTGTTCAGGATCAGGAGCAGGTAGATTTTGGATATCAGCCATACATGTTAAAGGTCGTGCAAACTTAGGACCTTCACCTTGTTCAAAGTACAAGCCTAAGCCCATGGCATCTGGAATAGTGAGTATGTCTGAAAACAAAATGGCGGCATCTAGGTCGAAGCGACGTAGTGGCTGCAATGTGACTTCACAGGCTAATTCTGCATTTTTACATAATGACATAAAGTCACCGGCTTGGGCGCGAGTCGCTTTGTACTCAGGTAGATAACGGCCAGCCTGACGCATCATCCACACGGGCGTGACATCAACGGGTTGGCGGAGTAAAGCGCGAAGATAGCGGTCGTTTTTTAACGAAGTCATGAATTTCCTCTGTAAAATCTGTAAAAGTGGTGCGCCAGTCCTAGGCCAAAAAGGCGACATTGTACTCTTTTAGGCATGATGAAGAAGCGAATATCAACCTAAATATTGTAAATACTTGCAACAAGCCCCGAAACTCTGTTATAACAATGTTGCGCAAGCAAACTAACAACAAGAAGCTCGAAAAAACGAGACTTAGACGCTAAAATATTCGAACCCCACTTAAAGTGGGGTTTTTTATGTTAGTTGGTTTTAGTTACTCTGCGCAAATTTCTTCTATCGTGCGTTCAATTAGCTGCCCTGCAATAGAAAACTTTGGCGGAATATTAGGAAGTTCATCATATTTAAACCAATGAGCTTCGATTATTTCATGACCATCGACTTTGATATCGCCACTGTCAAAATCAGCGAGAAAACCTACCATTAACGAATGAGGAAATGGCCAAGGTTGACTCGACATATATCTTACGTTTTTGATTGCGACGCCGACCTCTTCAAATACTTCCCGATGAACCGCGTTTTCTAGGGTTTCACCGCTTTCCACAAACCCAGCCAGCGTAGAGAACATATTTCGGTCTTTTTGTGGCTTGCCTTGCGCTAACAGGATTTTATCTTCGTGGCGAATAGCGACAATGATGCAAGGTGATATTCTTGGGTAGCATCTATGATGACAGCGATGGCATTGCATCGCCATTTCCCAATCGATTTTTTGCATGGTTGAGCCACACTGACCACAAAATCTGTGCGTTCTTAAAAAAAGTGCTACTTGCCATGCGCGTGCAGCCACAGAGAAGAGTTCTAGGTCATCGTGAAGTAATAAACTTCTAAGATGAGCCAATTGTGCACCGCTATGCTCAATAACCTCATTTCCCATATCAATGAGGTAGCACATCTGCTCGTTATGTTCACCTACTTGAACTATTTGTTCTTTATAAGCGTGGGCAAAGCCAAGGTTGTTCCAGCTTTCGATCAAGGGGCCTTGTGCTTCATGGGGAACGAGAAGTTTTTCGGCGCTAAAGATAAACCAAATACTGGGGGTGTCGGCGTTAACGTTTACGTTTTGTTTAATCATAATATGTATATCACCACTTTTAGCTATGCCTAATTAACATAGCCATTTGCATTGTCTTAACTGCAAATTATGCTCGAAATGCCTCTTAACAATATTAGCTTCGTAACCAACAAATTATCGATTCAGCTTTGGTTAAGAAATACTTGCTCACAATGATACGCAATATGTGCATTAAATCCTCAACTTTATGAAGTAAATCAAGCTACTATTCGTACAAAGCCCTTTAGATGAGTGATATACTTCGCTAAAATGACTAGATATTGAAAATCACGTTGCGGAGCTTTAATTTTAAGAGTGTAACGGGATTAACACGAAGGCCAACGGTATAAAGATGAGCAATGAATCACAAGTAGAGAAAGCACGTCAATACTGTGAACAGGAAGGCGCACGTTTCACCCATTTGAGGGAAACAGTTTATGCTTTACTGTTGGACAAAAAAGGCGCTGTGGGCGCATATGACTTGTTGGACACATTAAAAGAAACGGAAAGCAATGCTAAGCCTGCAACTGTTTATCGAACGTTGGACTTCTTACTTGAATTGGGCTTGATCCATAGGGTCGAGTCGACCAACGCGTTTGTTGCGTGCCATCACTTTGGTTGCAGCCATCCCGTTCAGTTTTTGATCTGTGATAACTGCGGTTTGGTGAAAGAAATCCAATCCGAGGGGCTACAAGATACTTTGGTAAAACAAGCCCAGACCCATGGCTTTCAGGTATCAAAGCAAACCATTGAAGCGCATGGTTTATGCACGTCATGCCAGTAGGGTTACAGGGTATGCAAACTTGCGATAGACGACAGGAATTGTAGTCAATATGAATGCAGAGTTTATTAATCCGTTTATTGCCGCTTTACGTAATGTGCTTAGTACTATGGCACAAATTGAGTTGGTATCCGGTAAGCCGCAGAGAAAAACAGCAGCGACAGCTCAGGGCGATGTATCAGGTTTAATCGGCATGGTGGGTGATGATGTGAAGGGCTCGCTATCTATTACCTTTGAAACCAGTATTGCGCTAAAAGTGATGCAGAATATGCTTGGGGAGCAGCCTGAAGCAATAAATGACGATGTTGCTGATATGGTGGGCGAAATTACCAATATGATTTGTGGCGGGGCCAAAAACGAGCTAGCTAAACTTGGTTACAATTTTGGTATGGCCACGCCAGTTGTAGTTTTCGGTAAAGATCATACACTAAGTCATACTGCGTCTGGTCAAAAAATGATCATGCCGTTTGCGAGCGAGCATGGCAAAGTCTTTTTAGAGATGTGTTTTGACAAGTAGTCAGCCTAATTGGTATCAAGAACAGTTGCGTTTGCGCGCAAGACCAAGAGGGTTTCATCTTGTAACAGATGAGATAGTGGGGCAGTTAGATGCGCTCACTAAGATAAATATTGGTATCTTGAATCTGTTTATTCAGCATACGAGTGCCAGTTTGACGATTAATGAAAATGCAGACCCTACGGTCAGAGCAGACCTAGAGAGTCACATTAATCAAGCTGTCCCCGAGAATGCGGCATATTATCTGCATAATTACGAGGGATCGGATGATATGCCTGCACATATTAAAGCCAGTGTATTTGGGAGTAATCTGACAATTCCTATACAAAACGGAAGGTTAGCACTAGGTACCTGGCAAGGAATATATTTGGGTGAGCATAGAAATCATGGCGGTGAGCGTTGCTTGATTGCAACAATTACTGGCCTATAACTATTTTACACACTAAATCAGATTATATACCGATGCTTAGGCGGCGGTGATATCAAATGATTAACACAATACATTAAGGACGTTTATTATGAAAAAAACCATGACAGCCATGGGTATCTTACTTGCTTTTACCAGTGGAGCATTCGCTCAATCTGCGCCAGTAGGCGACAAATGGGTAGGTGGTTTCGGTGAATATTATAAAACTGACGGTGAGCTAGACGGCGCACCTACTTTTTATGATGACGGTGTTGGCTTCGGTGCTGAACTAGGTTTTCGTTTTAAGCCTCAGTGGGCAGCACGTTTAGAGTGGTCTCACTTGAACATCGATCAAACAGGTGGTTTAGGTGATGAATCTGGCAACCGTTTTGGTGTTGATGCCATGTACTTCTTACCTGACGACTTAATGTATGTTTTCGCAGGTGTTAAACATCTTGATTTAGCTGATAGCTCTCGTTTAGCCAACGTTGGTTTGGGTAAGCATTGGAACATTAACGACAAATGGCGTGTGATTACTGAAATCGCTGCATACCATGACTTCGGCGAAGCATATAATGATGTTAGCGCTAAAATCGGTCTAGCGTACAGCTTCGGTGCTACGTCAGCTCCTGCTACTCGTGACTCTGACAGTGACGGCGTTAATAACAGCATGGACAAATGTCCTGGCACTGCCCCAGGCGTTCAGGTAGATGCTATGGGTTGTGCATTGGCTGCTGCTGCTGTTGAAGCTGATTCTGACAATGATGGTGTTGTAGATAGCCAAGACAAATGTGCTAACACGCCTTCTTCAGACAAAGTAGATGCAACTGGTTGTAGTATTTTCACTGAAGTTGAAGTTGAAGAAACCTTGCGTATCTTGTTTGCAAACAACAGTTCAGAAATTGCTAATCGTGCCAACAGCGATATCCGTGACTTTGCTGCATTCATGAAGCGTTTCCCTTCTACTGATACTGTAATCGAAGGTTACGCATCAGCACCAGGTGAGAGCGACTACAACCAATGGTTGTCTGAAGAGCGTGCTAAAGCGGTACGTATGGTATTGATTGAAGATTACGATATCAAACCTGCTCGCATCACTGCAGTTGGTTACGGCGAAAGCAAATTGCTTGACGCTCCTACTGCTAAAGAAGCTAACAAAATTAACCGTCGCATCGTAGCGCGCGTTAGTGCTTCTAAGCGTGAGAAAGTAACTAAATAATGAGTTAGTTACACGCACAAAAAAAGAGGTGATTATCACCTCTTTTTTTATGTCTGCGATTCAGTTGAAAGGCAGACTAATAATCGTCGTCTCTGGCGGGGCCTGCATAATTATCAAATCGAGAAAACTGGCCTTGGAAGGTGAGTCTTGATGTACCGATAGGGCCGTTACGCTGCTTACCGATAATAATTTCTGCCACGCCTTTGTCTTCACTGCCCTCGTTATACACTTCATCTCTATATATAAACATAATCAAATCGGCATCTTGCTCGATTGAACCCGATTCTCTCAGATCCGAGTTAATCGGGCGTTTATCTGAACGCTGCTCTAGTCCCCGGTTTAGCTGTGAAAGGGCCACTACAGGCACTTCGAGTTCTTTGGCTAGGGATTTAAGCGAGCGGGAAATCTCTGCAATTTCCAACGTACGGTTGTCACTCAAGCCTGGCACTTGCATTAATTGCAAATAATCGATCATGATGAGGCTAATTCCACCACGATCTCTAGCTAGCTTTCGCGCTCGGGTTCTAACTTCCATAGGGGTTAGGCCAGATGAATCATCAACGTACAAATTGTCTTTGTCTTTGAGCATCGCCATGGTGTTTGACATGCGCGCCCAATCTTCGTCATCTAATTGAGCGGTTCGAATTTTGGTTTGATCCACCCGACTAAGGGATGCCAACATCCGCATCATTATTTGTTCGGCGGGCATTTCAAGACTGAACACCAACACCGGCTTCTCTTCCAGCAACATAGCGTTTTCGCACAAGTTCATGGCGAAGGTCGTTTTACCCATGGAAGGACGCGCAGCAACGATGATTAAATCTGAGGGTTGTAGTCCACTGGTTTTTTTATCTAAATCTGTATAACCAGTAGAAACACCAGTGACTTCTTTATTGTTTTTAACCAGCTCTTCAAGACGGTCGATGGTCTTTGTCAGTACCGACTCAATGCCTCGAGGCCCTTCATTTTTGGCGGTTCTTTTCTCGGCGATTTCGAAAACTTTACTTTCCGCCATGTCGAGCAATTCACCGCTGTTTCGCCCTTCAGGGTTGTAGCCAACATCAGCAATATCGTGTGCAACACCTATTAACTCACGAACAACAGCTCGCTCCTTGATGATATTGGCATATGCTGAGACGTTTGCTGCGCTCGGAGTATTTTTGGCCAGTTCACCTAAATAGGCAAAGCCACCAGCTTCTTCAAGTTCATCTAAGTTCTCAAGATCTTCTGAAACAGTGATCAAATCAATCGGTTGATTATTTTTCAGTAGGCGTAAAATTGCACCATAAATGACTTGATGAGAACGGTTATAAAAATCTTCTTCGGTGACCAACTCTGCGACTTTGTCCCAAGAATCAGGGGCAATCAACATACTGCCCAGCACCGATTGCTCCGCCTCAATGGAGTGAGGAGGGACTTTAAGCTTTTCGACTTTTTGATCTTTATTTTTTGCTGAGACGGCTTTCACAGAAGGTACATTTATCCTCGAAAATAGGTGACTAGTATGCGCCAAATCACCCTAGTTAGTAAAGGTGTGATAACGCCGTAAGCGATTAATCAGGCGCTTTGAAAATAGCTTAGGTGCCTATGAGTATTCGCGGCACATTAACATTGTTTAGGACAATGAATAAGCAGCTATCGCCGCTAAAAACTCACTTCCGTAACGGTCTAGTTTGGTTTGGCCTACGCCGTTGACCTCCAAAAACTCCACTTTTGATTGGGGCAGTTTGTCAGCCATATCGGCAAGGGTCGCATCACTAAATACCACAAACGGCGGTACGTCCTCGCGTTGTGCAATGGACTTACGCAAGTGTTTTAATTTAGCGAATAGTTTACGGTCATAGTTCATCTCTTTCAGTTTAGACTTTTTACCTGAATCAATGGTTAATCTAGGTACGGCTAAAGCGAGTTCTAATTTACCAGCAAGAAGGCCTCGGGCTTCTTCGGTTAATTTTAAAACAGCGCTTTGGGTGATGTCGATGCGCAAAAAACCTTTGTGTATCAGCTGATAAATAATGTTGTGCCAGTGGGCATCCGATTTATCTTTCCCTATGCCGAACGTGCTAAGAGCGTCATGTCCTTGCTCGAAAATACGTTTCAATTTTTTGCCCCGTAGCACGTCGATAACATACTGGCTGGCCACATTTTGACCCAAACGATAAATACACGACAAGACCATTTGCGCCGAGACTTTGCCATCAAAACGTTTAGGTGGGTCTAAGCAAATATCACAGTTTCCGCAGTCTTCAGCGGAATACTCAGAAAAATAGTTGAGTAACACTTGGCGGCGACAGGTTTGCGCTTCTGCGAAGGCTTCCATGGCGGCAAACTTTTGTAGTTCGATGTCAAGACGCGCTGGGTTATCTCCCATACCAATCCATTGTCGAATACGAGCAGCGTCTTTTTCATCGAATAACAATAGCGCTTCTGCAGGCATGCCATCACGCCCTGCACGGCCTGTTTCTTGATAATAGGCTTCAACACTGCGAGGTAAATCAAAATGCACAACAAAGCGTACATTAGACTTATTGATCCCCATGCCAAAAGCGACTGTGGCGACAATGATATCCACGTTATCTTGAATAAAGTCGCGCTGTATTTTATCGCGTATAGGACCCTCAAGACCCGCGTGATAACCCGCGCAGTTAATACCTTGTTTCGCTAGAGCAATACTTAAGTCGTCGACTTTTTTACGGCTGTTACAGTAAATAATCCCGCTGCCGTCTTGTTGTTTTACATATTGAATGACCTGATCCGTGGCTTTGTATTTGAATAGCTGGTTGTAACGAATATTCGGCCTATCGAAGCTGCCTTTAAAAACAAAAGGCTGCTCTAAAGCGAGCTGCTGTAATATGTCGCTGCGCGTTGTGATATCAGCCGTTGCCGTCAACCCCACCACAGGAACCCCAGGAAATTGCTGTTTTATTTGACCAAGCTGGCGGTATTCTTTGCGAAAGTCATGTCCCCAATGGGAGACGCAGTGAGCTTCATCGACCGCAAAAAGCGCCACATTTAAACTGTGAAGCCGTTGAATAAAGTCAAATTGCATAAGTCTTTCAGGTGCGACATAAATGAGTTTATAGCGCCCATCTTGCATACCACGGTAAACGTTAAGCATCTCTTCATTGCTTAAATTTGAATTGATATAAGCGGCGCTTACACCTGAGGCAACAAGGGCGTCGACTTGGTCTTTCATCAGTGCAATAAGAGGCGAGATAACGATGGTCAATCCATCGAGCACTAGCGCGGGTATTTGGTAACACAAGGATTTTCCGCCACCAGTGGGCATAAGAACCAGTACATCTTTTCCCTGCAATATTTGCTCGATCACTTCGCGCTGACCGTCACGAAACGCGTCGTAGCCGAATACATTTTTAAGTACATTCTGCGCGGCGTTTATATCAGTACTTGGGATGGCTTCTGGGAACAAAAAATAGACTCTAATACAAAAATTCTGCGCGCATTTTACGTGTTTTTAGTCCATACATCACTTGCCAATAGACAAAAAGTTAGTCACATTGAGTACTTCTCTGAGAAAAGGACAATAATATGAGCGATAACAAAAGCTTAACCCCAGAGCAATTGGCCGGTTTCGTGATTGAATTTTTCCAAAACAGTATGCCATTCAATCGAGCGTTAGGGTTTCAGATAGAATCCTTAGAAGATCACCAAGTGCAGATTCGTATGCCCTGGAACAATATGCTGATGGGTAATCCAGTGCACAAGATTCTACATGGCGGCGCAACTGCAGCCATACTTGATACAGTGGGCAGCGTAGTGGCACTGATGTATGGTATTAAACAGCTCAAGCCTGAAGAAGTTGAAGATTTCAAAAACACTTTAGCCAATAATGGCACCATAGACATGCGGGTCGACTATCTGCGACCGGGTAAAGGTGAAGAATTTATTGCCACTGCAAGCGTCATCCGCAGGGGACGTAGAGTGGCGGTATGCAGAATGGAACTGCACAACGAGCAAGGCCAACACATTGCTTCTGGTACTGGAACCTACTTGGTTGGTTAATTACCTTTAGGCAGCTAGGCAGCGAAAGAAGACAAGATACGAAGAAATCAAAGCCTCGCAATATAAACGGTCGCAATGGGCGACCTTGACTGGTTTACAGTCTGGTTAGCCTGTTAAATATATAACATCTGTTTGCGTGTTTTGGCTAAAATCGCCAAGACCTTGTTTTGCGTAGGGTGAGGTATGTTCGCCTTGTCCATTGCATTGATAAATAAGTCTACCCCGCGATTGAAATCTGCTTCGGTAATGTTCATTCCTCCGTGCACGCGTTCCATGGTATCACCTGTATACTCACAGGGCCCACCTGTTAAATGGCATACATGCTCAATCAATTTCTCTCTAAAACGGCCGATGTCAGAATCTTTAAAGTATTCAAAAATAACCGGATCAAATTCAATCTCGGTAATGAAGTTATCTACGACTTCTTCCACTTTTTGCTGGCCACCCATCTGGGTATAAACAGACTGATTTGACGTTGACGAACAGGCACTGAGCCCAAAAAATAGAGATACAAATAGGATTATAAGTGTGTGTTTCATGAGACTCACCAAAGTTGTCCGTTAAGAGAAAGGTATAAACCGTCTTGGTCATCCACTGCGGCAATGGTGCCTAAGTCAGCCCAAGCGAGGGTTATGCTGAAGTCTTTGCTAGGAATATAGGTAACAAAAAAGTCTTTCCAGTCATCTTCACCTAGACCGAGATTGTCTGGTTTTTGCCTGTACTCAACGCCAATTGCAAAATGACGTGAAAATAAAATACCTGCGGATGCTTCAAGCATGATTTCATAGGAATCATTATTGACGCCACCGTAACCGAGCAATCCCATCTCATTTGCTTTGGTGGCCCTAGCGGTGACATTCCATACCGCGTTGTAACCGGCAATAGCCCCAAGATGGACCTTGGTCGCCGCCACGTAAAAATCGGTGCCGCTGCTGGTTTTATCAGCACCTACCGCACTAGCAATCGCTTCATCGTCTAACACTTTATGTTGGGCACCCACACTAATTTGGGGCCAATCAGAATAGACAACATCACCATAGAGACGATATTTAACACCATAGATGTTTTGTTTAATATCGACCCCTGCGCCTTTGAGATCAAAGCGATGTTGAGCAACACTGACCTCAACACGATCATAGAATGACGCGCTAAGGCCTAATACATTGAGGCGGTAATCATCTACATCTACCTGCGTGGCGACCGCGCTAACAGAGACTTGATCTTGACTGTCGTAACCGGACAAGGTTGCCCAAGGAACAATACCACCCCCGCCGCTGCCTTCTAATTGCACCAGCCCGGCAGTGCCGATTAGTTTACCGTCTTGTGCTGACGCTAGGGTTGTGCACAAGGCGAACGTTATACCTGTGATGTACGCAATACTTACTTTTTTATGCATCATTTCTCTAACCAGTTAGTTGATTGATGTTTGTTATGCCACTGTATAAAGTCGGCAAAAGGTAAGGGTTTACACATATAATATCCCTGTGCTAATTCGCATCCCCAATTTTGGAGCAGTTGCAGCGTTGCTTGGCTTTCGATTCCTTCGGCGACAACATTCAAGCCGAAGCTATGAGCCAAATCGATCACTGTTCGAACAATTTTCTGATCTCCTTGTTGAGAGTCGAGTTTTAGCACAAAACTCTTATCCACTTTCAATGTGGTCACCGGCAAGCTTTTTAGGTATGACATGGATGAATAGCCCGTACCAAAGTCGTCAATAGCCAGTTCAAACCCCCGCTCGCGAAACGCACGTAGCTGCTGTATCGCTTTTTCGGGTTCGCGAACTAGGTCGCTTTCTGTCATTTCAAAGCTCAGCGCTTTGCTATCTAGCTCGCTAGCACTCATTAGCGACGTTATGTGCGGCAATAAGGCATTATCCATAACATCTTTCGCAGACAAATTAATCGCGATACTCACATCCATACCAGCATTTTTGAGCGTCACGGCATCTTTAATAGCTTGGTTAATAACCCAGTCTGTAATTTTACCAATGAAGCCTGCTTGCTCAGCTACGCTAATAAAGTCGTCAGGGGATACAAAACCTAGTATGGCGTTGTTCCAACGAATTAGCGCTTCTACTTTAGTCACCTTACCGCTAACTAAGTCTAGTTTTGGTTGATAAAATAGACTGAGCTCATCTTGCTGGTCATCTAAAGCAGTTTTCAGTTCAGCAATGATTGATAAACGCCGCAGATAACGTTGTTCAAACTCGGGCTTATAATTAAGTAAGAGTTGTTCAGATAGCTGTGTTTCATCCAGCACGATATTCATCCGCCTGAATAGCTCTTCTGCATTGCTCGCATCTGTAGGACAATTCAACATACCGATGGAGACTTTGGTGATAATTGACGCATCTCCGGTTTCAATGGGCTGCTCTAACTCGTTTCTGAATTCTAATAACTGTTCGTGAGTCACATGCTCATCAGGGACCCAAAGTAGTTCCCCGCCTGCTAATCGGGCACCAAGTCCGCCATGAGCTAATAAACGCTTAGCGAGCACTTGAAGACAAGTATCACCATTGTGATAGCCAAACACATCATTGATACTGCGAAAGCCGAATACGTTTATACCTAAGACCTGAAACGGTTTATTCAGCTCAAACTTAGCGTTAAGCAGACTTTCCATGTTGTAACGATTATTCAACCCAGTCAGTATGTCGTGTTGTGCTTGGTAGCTGATTTTTTCTTCACGCTGACGAATATTTGATTGCATCGACTCAAGAGCGATAGCGAGGTTTGATACTTCCGTTGAGCTAGATTCAGTATTTATCGCTTTGTTGTAGTCTCCGGCTGAAATACGCTGAGCAATATCTGCAAGAGCGACCAGTGGTTTAGCTACCTTGCGCGAGAACAAAGCCGCGAAACACAGGGCTAAAATGATCGCCAAAACGGCAATCAAAGAGATATTCATTTGTAGTGCACTAAAGTCTGAAAACAAGCGTTTAACGTCGTTAGATAAGGTAATAACAACGTTAAAATTCCCTTCTTCTGCCAGCAAAAATTGTCTTGAAACATAAGGCACATCGTTAAATAGAGTTAAAGAAAGCCAAGATAAAGCCTGTCCTTGCTCAGATAACGCCAAGCTAACCATTTCATCTGGTAAGGTGCTGATAGTAAGATTCTTTTTGCTGTTGGCCTGTACTTCAATGGTGGTTTCAAGTTGGGTGATATTTTTTAACTGTTGCCCCCACTCCTGATTGATTTCAAAGCCTATAACAGCGACTGCGATTGGCGTCGGCGCATCTATGGTTAGCATCATCACTTGATACAAGCGCCGTTCAATGAGCAGCAACGAGGAAGCACCGCCATCGACGACAGCGTTATGCACGATACGAGGATAAGGGAAGTCTGCCCCAGCTTCTAAAATTTGTGGGACGCTGGTGATATTGCTGCCGTCCAATGACACCAAGGCCATCAAATCAGCGCTAATGCGCCCGCCATGATTATACAGAGCACTGTCGATAGTCGGCACATCACCCGTAGCCACGGCTTGCTTAAAGCCAAAATCGGCAGTTAATACATTTGCCGAGTTATAAAGCACATTTTCTCGATTTTCTAGTACCTGCTCAAACACATTTTGAGCAACTTTGAGGTTGCCATTTAGCTGGTTTTGAGCGTGTTTGCTCGTCGAGGTCCAGACATTAATCAGTATCATCAATGCGGTTAGCATCACCAGACCAACGACAAGACGGAAAATACTCTGGTTTAGTTTCCTAGTGGCCAATTAACGGCCTCCAGGTGAAAATTTCCGGGAAAACTTACGACGTTTTACTTCCGGCTTCTTTTCTTCAAGTAGGCTTAGTGAGACCAGTTGAGCTCCTGAGGCTGTTGTATCTCGCGAAACCGTTACGCGCTCAGAATTACTGGTGGATAGCTTTGCATGCCAAATGTTGAATTCATTTGCTTGGGTAGAGAGTGTCGCGACACCGTTTTCGTCAGTGAGAGCGGTTATTTCATGTTCGGCAATGTAAATATAGCCGAGCATTTGGTCATGAATATTACAGCCTAATACCACAACGCCAGGTTTCTCAAAGGTGACAGGATTCGACCCTTCGCCTTTGTATAAGCGGATTTCAAATGGTTTTGGCTGAGAGAAACTATAAATATGATGGCGAATATCGTCACTGTTGGGAAAGCGCACTGACTGGTTTTTTTGAACGACTAACACATGGGGGGCAAATTGAGAGTTTATTTGGTCCATCACTGCCATTTGAGCAGTCTGGTCCTTAGGTTCACCTTTAGCGCTGACAACTGCATTTGCGACCGGATTGCCCTTTTGGTCGACAACTTTAAATTGAACGCTTTCTTCGCCGTAGGCACTGAAAATGACCATTGAGACGAATATGTAAGCTAATTTTATTGCCCATTGTTTTGCTAAAGCGTAAAAAGTCAGATCTTGTTTCATGTGTACTTCAATCCTGTTAACCCACTTATTCCAAAGGGAGGCGCTTCTTTACCTATTTTTTTAACAATTTAATCTTACACGAGCATTGTGAAATTGCACGATAGGATCGAAAAAACACGACTAATTATTTAGCTATCATCTTATTTTTACAGACAAAAGTATGATATTGCTTAGTGCATTGTAGGTTAAAAAGGTAATCTCGCACCTCGGTCAATCTTTTATCGACAGTGGTAGCCACTTACATTAAATTCTCGGTAAATTAGACTATCGCATTAGCGAATAACGATTTTTACGAGTTGGATCACAATAAATGGAAAAAGCACAGTGGCTTAACAGTTTTGTCAATTGGGCAATTCAGTATACGGGGAGCTTAATCTGGACCGCAGCAATGCTCGTGGTTTATGTCGTTGTTACTAAGTGGACGCTTCCCAAAATAGAAAAGAAAATCGATGAGAGCAATTTAAAGTCTCCTGAGGTTTTGCGAGCGTACCATATCATTCGCTTAGTGATTGGAATACTCACCTTCGCCGTGATTTTGATAGCGTGGGGGATTGATTTTAGTGGTTTGCTGGTGATTTCTACCTCCCTTATTACACTGACGGGCGTGGCCTTTTTTGCTAGTTGGTCTTTGCTTAGCAATATTACAGCCTATTTTTTGCTGCTGTTTCAAACATCTTTCCGGCGCGGGAACTTCATAAGAGTGCTAGATGCGGATAATTACGTAGAGGGGTTTATTACCGAAATTAACCTGTTCAATACCAAGCTAATTACCGAAGAACGGGAAATTATTGTTTATCCCAATAACTTGATCTTGACGCGCCCCAGTATTATTAACCCTCGAGCAAAATGGAAAACTATCGGCAAATTTACCGATAGACCCGAACGTAAATCGGCCGTGACTCGTAAAAAATAATCTGTATCTGCCTCTATCGGCCATGTTAAGCATGCTAAAATAACGCAAAGTTCAACACGTGCGTTGGCTTAGGCATGCTGTAGCAGATTTGCCAGCTTTTGGCCCTTAGCGTAAGTTGATACTTGGTCAGCCTATTCGAATCGTCAAACAAGTATGAAGCCGTAAATGAGTATAGATTTTCCACATGTTTTAGAGCACTTCTCCCTTTTCCTTAGCGCCTTATTCAATAACAAGGTGGTGCTGACGATCTTAGTCACTTTTCTGACATTGGGCGTCAAATACGCACTGGTTAAAACGGTGCGCAATCGCGCTATCAGTAAAGGCAAAGACAAGCGCGACTTGGTTAATAACATTAAGAACTTTTTAAACTTTGTCATGTTGTTTTTGCTGTTGAGTTTGTGGGCAGGAGAGTTACAAACCTTCGCACTTTCTATTGCCGCCTTTGCGGTGGCTATTGTGCTGGCAACACGAGAGTTTATCCAATGCATGATCGGGTTTTTCTATTTGGCTTCTACGCGTCCATTTCGCATCGGTGACTGGGTGCAAGTGGGTGATATCGTTGGTGAAGTATCCGAAACAGATTGGATGAAAAGCACCTTATTGGAAGTGGATATTCACAAATACGAATACACGGGTAAAACCTTGTTTATTCCCAATAACGCGATGATCACCAATACCATTAAAAATTTAAACTTTTTAAAGCGTTATGCCACCCATCATTTCAATATTACCCGTGACCAAAGCGTCAATCCTTATTTATTCATTGATCAGTTACAACAAAAAGCAGAATTGTACTGTGAAGACTTTAAAGATGTTGCTCACCGATATAGTCAAACAATTGAGCGTCGTCTGGATGTAAAAATTGCAGGGCCAGATCCGCATATTAACGTTTCTACGTCAGAGGTTGGTGACTCGGTGGTCACGGTGGCTATCTTTTGCCCTACCGAACGAGCGATAGAGATAGAACAAAAATTGATCAAAGATTTCATGACTATGTGGTTTGCTGCTAAGCGCTCTGGCAATATAGAACCAAGAGAAGGTACTGAAGTATCTCCTGACGATCGCCAGCCAATAAGTTAAACCCGAAGCGATTAATTCCATCACTATTCGAGTTCTGTCATATATCTTGCTTGAATACTTTGTGTTTTCCATTTGATAGTGAAATACGAAAGCGGCTAACGCTGCTTACTATCACATTACTGAGGTGACAGTGTTCATTCTGCGGATTTCTTTTTTTGTGCTTTTAGCGCTTATTTCTTCTCACGCGCTCGGAATGTCAGTTGATATTGAAGGGGTGGATGATAGCCGCCTAGAAGATAATATCGAAACACATATTGGGATTATCGGCGCACCTGTTGGCTGTGAAATGACAGCTAACTATCGTCAAACCATACAAGAAGCTGTCACTAAAGCGGCTCAGGCAATTGGCTACTATCAGTTAGAAACTTTGAAAATTCGTCTCTCAAAAGACGAAGAGTGTAGTGAACTATATCTTACTGTAAACCCTGGTTCCCGGGTTAAAATTAGCCAACGTCAGATCAAGTTAGTTGGGTCACATACACCTGACCCAGAGTTGCAAACTATTATCGACAATGCACAACTTAAAGAGGGATCGTACCTTGAACAGGGCCAATATGAAGGTTTAAAAAGCCAACTGTTATCCAAAGCACAAGTTCGTGGTTATTTCGATGCCAAATTTACTGTGCAGGAAATTCGCATCGATTTAAAGTCTTACTCAGCGAGTATTGATCTGCAATTTTCTGCGGGCCAGCGGTACGCCTTCGGAGAGTTACAAATTCCCGATGATGACAAAGCAAAAGTCTTAATTGAAGAGGTCATGACCTTTAAAAAAGGCGAGCCCTATCACGCCGACAAGCTAGCAGAGTTTAATCAAAACTTGAAGCTCACTGGATATTTTCAGCAAGTCGTTGCGCGGCCCTTGGTGAGTCAGGCAAACGAGGCAAATGTGCCTATTCAGCTTATTGTCAGTGCGAAACCGCGAGACACTTTTAACATTGGTGGTGGTATTTCTACCGATACTGGCCCAAGCGGGCGTTTTAAGTGGCAGCGGCCTTGGGTCAACAGTAAAGGGCATAGTTTGTCCGCTGAAGCGTTTATTTCAGACCCAGAGCAAAACGTGAGTGTGAAGTATAAAGTACCGCTAGAAGATCCCCTCAACAACTATTTAAGTTATCAAGCAGGCTTGAAAGCAGAAAACGATAATGACACACAAAGTGAGTCAATTACCCTAGCAGTTCAGCGCCATTGGGGGGAGGCAGACAATGACTGGAAGCGCATTGGCTTTTTACGTTTAGAACAAGAGAAGTTTACCCAAGGGACAGACGATGAACAAACCACGACCTTGCTTATTCCTGGCGTGACCCTGAGTCGACGTAGAGCGCGTGGCGGCCTTGATATCAGCTGGGGAGATAAGCAGCAATATACCTTGGAAGGGGCGACTCAAGAAGTGGTGTCTGACATAGATTTAGTACGAATTGGTTTGCAATCTAAATGGTTGCGCTCTTACGGCAAGCATCGCGTCTTTGTGCGTGCCGAACTCGGCGCAATCGCGACCAACGATTTTTCTCAGGTGCCTTCAAGCTTACGTTACTTTGCTGGTGGCGATCAAAGCGTGCGAGGCTTCGCTCTTAATACGCTCTCTCCGGTAGAAGATGACGAACTCACAGGCGGCCAATATTTAAACGTAGCGAGCATCGAATACTCATATCCTGTGGTTCAAGATTGGCGAATAGCAGTGTTTACCGATATTGGTAACGCCAGCGATAAACCGTTTAAAGATCTCGCGACCGGTGTGGGGTTAGGTGCGAGCTGGTCATCCCCCGTGGGCCCGATTCGTTTTTACTTTGCGCGGGGCAATAGCGTGGACGAAACCACATGGCGCTTTCACTTTTCCATGGGGCCTGCACTATGAAGATATTAAAATACTGCGCAATTTTTATTGGCAGTTTGCTTGTGTTACTTGCCCTGACTGCATCGCCGTGGGGAACAAGAGGTGTACTATTATTGGCCGATAGTAGCCTTGATGAATTGGACATCGACTATGGCTCAGGGAGCTTACTATCCCAGCTGACGTTGAATCGTGTGGCCTATGTGACTCCAGATATGAGTTTAAAAGTCGGTAAACTCGCTGTTGATGTCAATTGGTCGTGCGTGGCGACGATGCAAGCATGTTTAACTGCACTAAGTGCGCAAAGTGTTGCTGTGCAACTGTCTTCGAGTGAAGAGCAATCTCCGCCAAGTAACGAGCCACTAGAACGTATTACTTTACCTATTCCTGTTAGCGTAGATGCACTGGATATTCGCAATATTCGGGTTGATGTCGCCAACACGCTTGAGATGAAAATTAACTCAGTATCGAGTGAAGTTAGCATGTTCCGCACATTGAATATCGAGCATCTCACCTTGAGCGGTACCCGTATTATATTGCCAAATGAACCTACTGAGGCACCTGATAAGGACGGCTCAGCGCTCGACATTCAGGCCATTGCGAATTGGCATTACACGCCAATTAAACTACCGCCTATTGTGTTCCCGATCGTGATGCGAGCTAACAATGTGGCCGTGGATGACCTGTTAATCTCCCAAGGCAAAGAACCCGTATTCGACATTAGTGCACTGCGGGCAGCCATTGATATTACCCCTAAGTTACTCACAGTAAAAAAACTGCAGGTGAGCTCAAGTTTGGGTGAGGCTGAGTTAACCGCTAGCGTGAATAAACAATGGCGGCACCAGTTAAAAATGCAGCTCAAAAGTGCACAGGACAGTACATACCCTATTGATGCTCAGTTGAATTTAAAAGGAAACTTACAGCGCAGTGAACTTAACCTCACCACCAGCGGAGTCCTTGATCTAGCCGCTAATGCCAGCGTTGATTTGCAGTCGGCACAATTGCCTCTTTCGCTAGAGGTTAATTGGCAGCCTGTGGATTGGCCCCCAGAACAAGCAAATATTCAGCTCGAGAAAGGTCAGCTGTCTGTTAGTGGCAACTTAAATCAGTATCAGCTAGCACTCGATACTGCATTAAAAGGCCAGTCTGTTCCGCACACATTAGTGGCGATGCGAGCAGAAGGGAACAACCGTCAAGCCAATATAAAACACATCACTTTAGACACGCTAGGTGGTCGAGTTCAAGCAACCGCTAAAGTGACGATAGATACATTGCTGAAATGGCAAAGTCATATTGAGTTTAATAACATTCAGCCTCAGCAATTTTGGCCCGAACTAGAAGCTAATGTAGAAGGTAATGTGGATATTGATGGTCAATATGATGGCCAAATTGTGCGTGCCCACATGCGTGAGCTTTCCGCGTCAGGCGACTGGTTAGATTATCAATTAAACGCATCAGGAGAGGCTAAGTTCAATTCACAAGAGGGGATTGAAGTACCCGAACTGCTGGTGAAAACCGGGGACAATCAAGTCACGATGACCGGCACATTGGAAGCTTTTGACGATGTTCAAGCGCAATTATCGCTAGACGCTCAAGATCTATCTCAGTTGTACCCCACTTTTGCTGGTAAAGCTCAGCTTAACGCACAGATTGATGGCACGTTGACCGCGCCTGAAATCGACTTTGATGGCTTAGCGGACAAACTTACTTTGCCTGATATGCGTATTTCTCAGCTAGCAACCAAAGGACAGGTTATTTGGGATGAAGATAAGCAAGCTAAGGTCGAACTACAACTTAGCAATGCGATGATCGCTCAGCAAAATATTGCCAACCTAAATGTCGCACTTAATGGTGACGCCCAAGAACACCAAATAAGCTTATCCCTCAACAGCGATGTAGCCAATGTCGTGACTAAACTTCATGGCAGCCTAGCACAAAGCCAGTGGGATGGGGTGTTAGACGTAGCGACCATCGCGTTAGACGCAGGGCAATTTAGTTTAGAGCAGCAAGAGCCATCCATACATGCAAATTGGGCGAAAAATGAGTATCGCTTATCCCCATTTTGTTTGTCCGATGATGAGGCCAGTGTGTGTATCAAACAAGCTGAATATCTAGCCAGCACGGCGCAATTTGATATTGCGATAAACGAGTTACCTTTATCACCTGTACTCAGTGCTAATCTACCTCAGCTACAAGGGGTAGATACGGATGCTAAATTAAACCTGTTGGCAAAAGGGCAATGGAATATTAAAGAACTACCAATAATTGAGGCAGATATTAGCTTGACGCCATCTGTATGGACGGTCGAAGGGGCGGCTACTCCCCTTGAGCTTGATGCACTGAATGTTAAAGTCAATACGATCACCCAGAAGAACACTTCATCTCAACGTATTACCAGCAAACTTACCTTAGAAAGTAAAGAATTGGGTGCTATCCGCTCTGATGTGAGTTTGCAAGTCAATGGTGATGAAAAACCCATTTCAGGGCAACTTACTTTAGACACAATTACCTTAGGCGCGGCAGCGCAATTTGTACCTCAGTTAACTGAATTAGCAGGCATTGTTGATGGCACGGTTGATATCAGCGGTAGTTTAACCACACCGCTAATCAAGGGTGAAGTGAAATTACATGACGGTGCTGTTGCAGGTTCAATGCTCCCTTCGCGGGTTAATCAGGTGGAACAACGAATCAACTTTACAGGCCAGGCAGCTACGCTTACTGGTTCGTTTCAATTAGGCAACGGCAAAGGACAAGTGGATGGCGAGTTTGATTGGCAAGATACCCCAAGCGCGGTGGTGAATGTTAAAGGTAGCGAAATGGAAATCGACTATCAAAATATGGTGCGGGCTAAGTTATCACCTGACGTCAACGTTGAATTCGGTGCCGCGGGATTGTCGGTAAAAGGTGAAGTCACCCTACCTTATGCGCGGATCAGAGTGCGAGAATTACCGCCTAGTGCTATATCGCCTTCGAGTGATGTGGTGTTGGTCAATGATCAACAGGCAGTAGTAGAAGATGAAATGCCGTTGAAGCTTTCGTTGCAGGTGAATATTGACCCGAAAAAGAATAATGACGTTAAAGTGGATGCGTTTGGATTAACCTCTGATTTGCAAGGCTCTTTGTTATTAACACAAGACGGCGAAGTGCTTAACGCCAATGGTGAGCTGAATTTAGTCAACGGTCGCTATAAAGCATACGGCCAAGATTTGGTAATACGTGAAGGAGAAATCCAATTTAGCGGTCCTATCGATAGCCCGTACCTTGTGGTTGAAGCCGTTCGAGATCCAGATAAAACGGCAGACGATGTTATAGCAGGTTTGCGAATACAAGGCAGTGCCTCGCAACCACAAGTGAGTGTGTTTTCTGACCCAAGTATGGACCAGCCAGAAGCCTTGTCTTATCTGTTGCGCGGCACCGCTATCAACAGTGAAGATGAAACCTCAAGTGATGCGGCACTCGCCAGTGCCTTAATTGGCTTCGGTTTAGGCAAAAGTGAAAACAAGGTGACCAACATTGGGCGCAAAATAGGTGTTGAAGATTTAGCACTAAACACCAGTGGTGCGGGTGATGAAACTAAGCTTTCTGTCTCAGGCTATATCGCGCCCGGTGTACAGATTCGTTATGGTGTTGGGGTGTTTGATTCAGTTTCTGAGGTTGCTTTACGCTATCAGTTAATACCTAAACTGTATCTTGAAGCGGTCAGCAGTTTAAATAGTGAGCTAAACTTATATTATCAATTCTCCTTAGATGACGAGGAAGATACCAAGCCTGAGTAGTAAGGTGTTTGCCAATAATAGCTAATGCGCGGCGCTCGCTGCGCCATAATCAAAAACCGCTGGCGCATTGAGGGGGCTCTTGTTAATACGGATTGGTATTAAGTTCTTGTCATAAATCTTGTGACTTTTAGCGCTAGCATTACGTCTATTGTCGTTCATCACGCTGGTAGCGTACTTTTATAAATCCATTTTATTATTAACGCATCATCATTACCTTGCCCATATTGAATAGGAGTCATCATGGCTGAATTACTACCCGAGTTGATTGAAGAAGTCGTATCGGCTCCAGAACGTGGTGAGCAGGATAATGTAATGGCGCTTGTGGCGGCACAAGACACAGATGATGTGGCGTTATTACTTGAGTCATTACCTTTAGATCAAAGGCTTAATGTATGGGACAGCATTCCTAAGCGTCGTCGCTTAGACGTGTTAGTGGCTATGCGTGGCGACCCCCGTGAAACGCTCATTGCCGCCACCGATGTAAGTGAATGGGAAGCCATTTTTTTTGAAGTCGATGCCGAGCAACTGCTGGAATTATCAGATTCATTGCCCAATACCTTGGTGGATAAAGCACTGGACGCGATGGACAAGCAGCAGCGTCAGTACTTCACAGATGCTAGTCAGTTTACCGATGAACAGGTAGGCCATTGGTTAAGCCAAGACCCCCTCGTACTGCCATTGAATGCGAAAGTGCGTGATGCATTGCGCCTAATACGTCGTGACGTACCCACGCATGCTGACACCATATTTTTGGTCAATCGCGCTGGGCAGTTTTCGGAAGCTGTGAAGCTAACGAATGTAATGGGATTACCGGAACATGTTCCATTAGTCGATTTATCCGAAGACGTATTCGACACGATTAATGCCACAGATGAGTTAACCATGGCATCGCTGGCGGTGCAGCGTTCAGGCTTTGCTTCTTTACCGGTAGTGGATGAGCAAAACAAAGTCTTAGGCCGGCTAGATATCACGACCGCTAGCGAATTATTAAACGAGTTTTATGAACGCCAAGTGATGGCGACTGCAGGTATGGATGAAGACGAAGATTTATTCTCGTCGGTACCTAAGAGTGCTAAAAACCGTGCTGTATGGCTCGGTATCAACTTGCTTACGGCTTTTTTGGCGTCTGCCTTTATCGGCATATTCGAAGGGACTTTGCAGCAAGTGGTCGCGCTTGCGGTATTGATGCCGATTGTGGCCAGCATGGGCGGAATAGCGGGTAGCCAAACGCTTACACTAATGATTCGAGGATTAGCGTTAGGGCAGGTGACTAGTTCAAACTTCAAAGCATTACTTAAAAAAGAGCTCAGTGTCGGTGGGTTGAACGGGGTGGTTTGGGCTTTGGTTATAGGGTGTATCGCATATTTTTGGTTTGCTGATCCTATGCTGGGTTTAGTGATTTGCTTAGCGATTTTATTGAACATAATAGCGGCCGCAGCAGCGGGGGTAGTGGTACCGATGATATTGCACAAGCTCGATATTGACCCTGCGCTTTCAGGCTCAGTCATTTTAACCACGGTGACTGATATAGTTGGCTTTGTTGCATTCTTAGGGTTAGGCACTTTGTTTTTATTGTAATTGGTCTAAGAGGATTCTGTGATTCGCATTGTGCCCTGGCTTTTAAGTCCTAACGAGCGTGTAATTATTTCCTACAAAGATGCAAAAGCTACAAGCATACATGCTAGTAAATACCGGCTAATCAGTATTGAACGGTGATTATTAATCAATTCTTATGTTGGCACACATGTCGCTTAAGTGGATAGGCTGAAGAGGCATTTACCTCTTTGCTTATTTGGTTTTGAAGGAAGTGTGTATGTTAACTTGGGCCCTAACTTTTTTTGTGCTAGGCGTAATAGCGGCCGTTTTCGGATTTGGTGGTGTGGTAGGCGTTGCAGCCAGCATTGCTAAATTGATTTTCATTATATGTTTGGTGCTGGTGGTTATTTTCAGTGCTTTAGCATTTAGACAGTACAAGAAGCAAACGAACTAGTTCATCGCGTTTTAATCTCCTTTTAGGACGACGCAGTTTTTACATCAAATAGCGTAATTTTTGCGTTTAGTTACGCAGTCTTCATCTGTTTTGGTAAATAAATCAGTGAGTTATTCTTGGCATTATTCTCGCATTTACCCCGTTAAGAGAATGTGCTGGTTTTCCTGGAGGCAAAGATGAACAAGATATTGCGCAGTTTTACCCTATTTACCGCCTTAAGTGCCGCGAGTATTGGCGTGCACGCCGGAAACTATTGGACGGCAAGCGCTCAAGATGGCTGGATAGACGGCTACGTAGAAGCCACCTTGTTGCTAAGTGGCAACTTAGACGCATCTGGTATTGATACGGATGTGGACGACGGAACAGTAACCCTCAGAGGCAAAGTAGAAACGGATGTTGATAAGGCCTTAGCGCAAGAGCTCGCGCTCGGTGTAGAAGGCGTTATAGGTGTAGAAAATATGCTGACTGTTTTTTCCCCTGGCGACAATGACGATGCTGCGAAGCAACGAAAATTGACAGACGAAAAGGTCGCCACTGTGGTTAAAACGCGTCTGTTGGTGGCGCCTAATGTGACCAGCGCTGATATTGATGTCAATAGCACAAAAGGTGTGGTTGTGCTGCAAGGAAAGGTTAAGAATGACGCTGAAAAGCAACGGGCTACAGAGATAGCCACCAAGGCAAGTGACGTGGAAAAAGTCGTCAACAAATTATCGGTAAGTGAGTGATCTCGATTTCAGTTAATCCACTATTAGACTGGCCGAGCAATGCTATAAAAACAATAACCAATGCAGTAAGAGGTAGTATTATGAATAATCAAAATAAGAACGCATATTTCAATTGGTTTGACAAAGTGAACCACCCGCAACCTGAAGATACAGCGCTTGTTGAGCGCTTAGAGCAGGAAAATGCATTGTTGAAAAAAATACTCATGCAAAAACAGCAAGAAGGTATTGAAACCGCTGTGTGATTATTGAACAATGAGGTTTCGTTAATGCTGTCTGTTCGTTTCTTCTGTATCTCAGCGAAATGTAACGGCAAATAACCTACAGAGCCTCTATGCACAGCCCAGCGACATCCAACGTATTAAAACAAACACTATTAGTGATTGAAGACGATGGTGAGCAACTGGATATGCTGACTGAGCATTTCGCTGATTCGTTTCATCTCCTAGTCAGTGACAACAATGAAGATGCCCTCAAGTTAACTGTTAATGCGCCAATCGACTTGCTGATGATCAATGCATCATCTAGCACAATCGATTGGCTGTTACTGTGCTCTCGTCTGAAAGAACACCCTCTGACGCTAGATATACCTTTGCTTTTATACGGTAAAAATGTCACGCAAGCGATGATTTTACCTGGCTTAAAAGCAGGCGCCCTGGATTTCATTTCTCTGCCCATCGATTTTGCTATTTTGGATGCAAAAATTCACAACCATATGCAGCTGTCAGCGAAGCTTCGCACTCTGGCGCTGATATCTTGCACTGACGGCTTAACGGGTGTGCCGAATCGCATGCAACTTGATACTACCTTCAGTCGGTTTTGGTACGCAGCTATTCGCGGGCAACATGAGCTGTCAGTGTTAATGATCGACATCGATTTTTTCAAAGGTTTTAATGACAACTATGGGCATGTAGCTGGGGATGAATGCCTTAAAAAAGTGGCTAACGCCATCTATGACAGCTTGCAACGAGAAAGTGACGCCATGGGGCGTTATGGCGGTGAAGAATTTTTAGTGCTGCTACCGTTTACCGATAAAATGGGCGCTGAACTGATTGGCCGCTCGATTTTAACCGCCATTGAAAACCTCGGCATTGATAACAAAGCGTCAACGGTAAACGAGAAGGTCACTGTCAGTGTGGGGGTCGCCACGCTAAATCATAAAGATATTAATGATGATACTTTTAACCACCCAGAGTACCTGATTGAGCAAGCGGATAAACGCTTGTACGAGGCCAAGCATCAAGGGCGTAATCGACTCGTCAGTTAGAAAGACGAAACAAGACATGAAAAAAGCGCCTGTTGGCGCTTTTTTTGGTTTCGCTATGTTCTAGCGCAGCTTATTGCTCACGTGCAATAGCGCGGTAAGCTATGTCGTCGCGATAGAACATGCCTTCCCAGCTAATGGTGTTTGCTAGCTCATAGGCGCGCTGCTGGGCCTGTGTTACTGTTTCACCTAATGCGGTGGCACATAACACGCGGCCGCCATTGGTAGTGACCTGCCCATCAACCTCTTTGGTGCCTGCATGAAACACTTTGGCGCTTACATCTGCGCTATCACTCAAGCTTAGTCCAGAGATGACATCGCCCTTATTATAGGCTTGGGGGTAACCGCCAGCCGCAAGCACAACACCGACTGCTGCCCTAGGATCAAATTGAGCAGTAGCTTGGTCAAGTTTACCTGCAACGGCAAGTTGAATCAGTTCCACTAAATCAGATTGTAAGCGCAGCATAATAGGCTGTGTTTCGGGGTCGCCAAAACGGCAGTTGTACTCAATCACCTTGGGTGTGCCATCAGCCATAATCATCAAACCGGCGTATAAAAAGCCATGATAATCATTACCTTCGCTTGCCATACCTTCTACTGTTGGGTAGATCACTTCATTCATTACGCGCTGGTGAATTTCATCGGTTACCACTGGAGCTGGCGAATATGCGCCCATGCCGCCTGTGTTTGGCCCAGTGTCTCCATTTCCAACACGTTTGTGGTCTTGGCTGGTGGCAAAAGGGAGTACATTTTTACCATCAACCATGACAATAAAACTGGCTTCTTCACCGTCTAAGAATTCTTCGATCACCACACGGCTACCTGCATCACCAAATGCATTACCGGCTAACATGTCGCGCACCGCCTCTTCGGCTTCTGCTAATGTCATGGCGACAATCACACCTTTACCTGCGGCTAACCCGTCCGCTTTAATAACGATGGGCGCGCCTTTTTCTTGCAAGTATGCGATTGCAGGCTCGATTTCAGTAAAATTTTGATATTCAGCCGTCGGAATTTTATGACGGGCCAAAAAGTCTTTGGTGAATGCTTTTGAACCCTCAAGTTGAGCTGCAGCTTTGCTTGGACCAAAAATCGCTAAGCCTTCTGCTTGGAACGCATCAACCACGCCAAGCACCAAAGGCACTTCAGGGCCTACTATAGTCAGTTCAACGGCGTTTTGTTTAGCGAAGGCCACAAGCGCTTCAATCTCTTCAACGTCTATCGGGACGTTCTCAAGTTTAGGTTCAAGAGCTGTTCCCGCGTTACCAGGCGCTATATAGACGTGGCTGACACTGTCAGACTGGGCGGCTTTAAAACCTAGAGCATGCTCGCGGCCACCGCCGCCAATTATCAATACTTTCATGAAATTCGCTTTTCTATTGGGTTAACAAATGGGCTATTTATTAAAACGCCGCTCAGTAAGGCGGCGTTTCTAGGGGCTAATCGTTAGCCTGAACGGTTAAGTTACTTTACGAACTTTAACGTCATGCGATTACTCTCGCCAATTCTCAGATACTTAGCTTGGTCTTTTTCACCTAGGCGTAAGCTCGGGGGAAGGGTCCACACGCCTTTTTCATGTTCACCGCTGTCTAGTTTATTGGCATTGATGTCACTTTTGCCAGCTAGGGTAAAGCCGGCTTTTTCGGCTAATGCGATAACGTAAGACTGTTTCATATAACCCGAACTTTGCTGTAAAGCACTGCTTTGAGACTCGCGTAAGCTGTGCTCAACCACGCCAAGCACACCGCCGACCTTTAGCGCTTTGTAAAAGGCTTTAAATGCGTTCTCTACGCCTTCATCACCGTCTTGCATATACCAGTTGTGAATATTGCGAAAAGTGAGCACACGGTCAAGGGATTCAGCAGGGGCAAAATCAGTGGCTTTCATTGGGTGAAACGTGGTGACCTTAACGTTCTGATAGCTTTTAAGGGCAGTGACTTTTTGTTCAAACTGTTCACGAGATTTTTTGTAAAACTCGTTAGTGTTTTCATCAACGTAGAAATGCGCTGCATAAAACTGGCCTTTCTCTTTGAGTAACGGAGCCAGAATATTGCTGTACCATCCTCCGCCTGGAGATATTTCAGCCACGGCCATATCTTCTTGTACTTCGAAGAAACGCAATGTTTGTTGAGGGTGACGGTATTCGTCTCGCAATCTTTGTTCAGTAGGGCGTCCTTCATCAGCTAAGGCATCAATCAGTGCATCGGCTTGAACAAAAGGTGACGCTAACAAGGCAACGGAACAAATTAACTGAGTAGCACGTTTAAACATGAGCAAATCCTATAATGGGTCATTAGACCAAAGTAGTGTAGCGTTTTTTTATACAACACTGAATAACATCTGCTGTAAATCCGCAACGTAAGTCTACGCGAGACAGCCAAGCAGGATGTCAAAAATATCGTGCTTGACTGGCTGCATTTGGTGATTAATGACGGAAGTGGCGCATTCCAGTGAAGACCATAGCAATACCATGTTCATCAGCGGCAGCAATCACTTCGTTATCACGCATTGAACCGCCAGGCTGTATGACAGCACTGATACCAGCAGCGGCTGCGGCATCGATGCCGTCACGGAATGGGAAGAACGCATCAGAGGCCATCACAGAGCCTTCCACTTGTAAGCCTTCATCTGCGGCTTTAATACCGGCGATTTTCGCAGAGTAAACTCGGCTCATTTGCCCAGCGCCCACACCGATTGTCATACTGTCCTTGCAGTACACAATTGCGTTAGATTTAACGTACTTGGCAACTTTCCAGGTAAACATTAGGTCTTTTAGCTGTTGCTCTGTGGGCTGAACTTTACTGACCACGGTCAGATCTTCCATATCGACCATTCCAAAATCGCGCTCTTGCACTAATAAACCACCATTGACACGTTTAAAGTCGTAACCTTCGGTTAACTGACCTTGCCAATCGCCACAGGCCAATAAACGCACGTTCTTTTTCGCTGCAACGATTGCAATTGCTTCGTCGCTAACGGTAGGGGCAATAATGACCTCCACGAATTGACGGTCAACAATTGCTTGCGCCGTTGGGCCATCTAACTCGCGGTTAAACGCAATAATGCCGCCAAATGCTGAAGTTGGGTCTGTCTGATATGCGCGGTTATACGCTTCAAGGATATTCTCGCCTAGTGCTACACCACATGGGTTAGCATGTTTGACGATAACGCATGCTGGCTCAGCAAATTCTTTTACGCACTCTAATGCAGAGTCGGTATCTGCGATATTGTTGAAAGACAACGCTTTACCTTGCAACTGAGTTGCGGTGGCAACTGACGCTTCTTGTATGTTGTTTTCTACGTAGAACGCAGCCTCTTGGTGGCTGTTTTCACCGTAGCGTAAATCTTGTTTCTTGCTCATTTGTACATTAAAAGTACGAGGGAAAGCGCTATGAACATGCTCGCAGTCGTCTGCGCAGTCATCACCATGCTCTTCGGATTCTATCATCGCACCGAAGTAGTTGGCGATCATACCGTCGTACTCAGCAGTGTGTTCAAATGCTGCAATCGCTAAGTCAAAGCGGGTGCTCGCCTTCACAGAACCATTGTTGGCTTGCATTTGTTCAATCACGCGCGCGTAGTCTTTTGCGTTGACCACGATCGTTACATCGTTATGGTTTTTAGCTGCCGCGCGAACCATAGTTGGGCCACCGATATCAATGTTTTCAATCGCATCTTCAAGGCTGCAATCATCATTGGCTACCGTTGCCGCGAAGGGATACAAGTTAACCACAACCAAATCGATAGGTTGAATGTTGTTTTCAGCCATTACGGCTTCGTCTTGGCCGCGACGGGCAAGAATACCGCCATGAATCTTAGGGTGAAGGGTTTTCACGCGCCCATCCATAATTTCAGGGTGCCCAGTGTAAGCAGACGCTTCAGTAACGGTTAGGCCACTATCCGCTAATAATTTCGCTGTACCGCCGGTAGATAAAAGCTCAACGCCTTGCTCGGCTAAGAAAGTGGCAAATTCAACGATGCCAGTTTTGTCAGATACGCTAAGTAAAGCGCGGCGAATAGGTTTTTGAGTCGTCATAGTGTGTTTATCTTCTAAAAAGGGATTAACAATGATGCCAGGGGCGTGCAGTATAGCGCATACAAAAAGAGCACCCTAGGGTGCTCTTTCAATTTTTTTCTTAGTTCATGCCGTACTGTTTAAGCTTCTTACGTAGCGTACCACGGTTGATGCCTAACATGATTGACGCGCGGGTTTGGTTGCCGCGAGTGAAGGTCATGATTTCTTCTAACATTGGCGCTTCAACTTCGGCCATTACTAGTTCATACAAGTTTTCAATATCTGTGTTGTCTAGTTGCTTAAGGTACTTATTCACAGCTTGTTTTACAGAGTCACGTAAAGGCTTTTGCGCCTGCGTTTGTGAAGGAGTCGTTACCGTAGTGGTAAAAGGAGAAGTTACATTTTGCTCGAACATATACAATCTTGCTCTTTAGTTAGTCATCGTTAGGCAGCAGGTGATACGAGGTGACTCGTAGGTTCGCCTGCCAAGTGGTCAAAATAATGTGCCAATGTATCGAGTTGCTCTGCAGCATCGTCAATCCCATTGAACTTGGCTCGGAACCGCCGCTCACGGTCATGTTCCGCTAAATACCAACCCACATGCTTGCGGGCAATCCGCGCTCCCTTTAATTCACCGTAAAATTGGTGAACATTAGCCACATGCGAGAGTAAAACATCACGCACTTCACTTAGCGGGGGCGAGGGTAGTATTTCGCCAGTTTGCAGAAAGTGTTGAATTTGGCGAAAAATCCAAGGGTTACCTTGAGCACCTCGACCTATCATCAACGCATCTGCTTTGGTGTACTCCAACACGTGTTTTGCACTGTGCACGCAGGTAATATCACCATTGGCAACGACGGGTATCGACACAGCCTGTTTAATGGCTTTAATGGTGTCGTACTCAGCGTTGCCTTTGTACATACAGGCCCGGGTGCGACCATGAACTGCTAAAGATTGAATGCCGTTTTGTTCGGCGATCTTTGCAATCTGCACCCCGTTGCGATTATCCGTATTCCAACCTGTGCGTATTTTCAACGTTACCGGTACCTGCACTGCTTCGACCACAGATTGAACGATTTGCTCAACCAATTGTGGATCTTGCAGTAGTGCCGAACCCGCCAACTTCTTATTTACTTTTTTTGCCGGGCACCCCATGTTGATATCAACAATTTGAGCGCCGTTATCCACGTTAAACTGAGCCGCCTGAGCCATTAATAATGGATCGGCGCCAGCAATCTGAACCGCGCGAATCCCTTTTTCACCAACATGATCCATACGCTGCTTAGATTTATTTGATCGCCACACGTCAGGATTAGACGACAGCATTTCAGACACTACCAAGCCGGCACCCATGCGTTTGCATAATTGCCGAAAAGGCCTGTCTGTTACACCTGCCATGGGCGCCAGAATCAAATTGTTTTCAAGCTTGTAAGGACCAATCTGCATAATTCAAAACGCGAAATCGCGCAAAAACTGTCCGGTTTGCAAAAAAGGGCGGCAAGTTTACGGTTTTTTTACAGTCTTGAAAAGGCTATATTTTGAACAAATTGTTAGTTTTTTTGACGTTTTGGGCTTGACACTTATAGAACAAGGCAAATCACAGGGACTGTGCAGAAACGCAGGGTGTTATTTGAGCTGATGTGTAAATTAATTGTAGTGAAGATGGCAAGGTTTGTTACATACAAACCTTGCTAATAGTGGGGATAAGGCGCTTTTTAAAATTTAATCTTGCCGGTGAGAATATCTTTATACATGACCCAATCCCCTAAGAAGCTATAAAACGGATACGTAAACGTTGCAGGTTTATTGTGTTCGAAAAAGAAATGCCCAACCCAAGCGAAGCCGTAACCTAAAATAGGCAATAACCACAAGTACACCAATTGTCCCGTGAACAGAGCGTAAAAGAGAGTGAAAATAATCAGCGTGGACCCCACAAAGTGCAAACGACGACAGGCGCTATTTTGATGCTCACTCAAATAATAAGGATAGAAGTCGGCAAAGCTCTGATATTTCTGCGTCATGTGGTTTCCACTTCATTATATGTTCTAATAAAATAGGACGTTAGCACGGGTGCAGTTCAGCGAATTGTCCAATTGGCGACAATTACCATTTTTTCGGTTGCCTCAACAATAATTCGCCGCTTGAGTTTGGCACAAACGACCCCACCCTTTGTACATCAACAGCATAAGAGATTTAACATGCATAATAGCGTAGACCTGTCTCTTATACACATCTCCGAGCCCACGAGACGCTACGCTATCTCGT